>ULYS01026947.1_pt1 | contig 14691 bp, 8 predicted proteins | sample 1962381 | NCBI WGS metagenome assembly ULYS01 (sample SAMEA4835869, study PRJEB28245) | human gut metagenome | biome: gut microbiome; material: fecal sample | place: Denmark | collected 2008
AGGCAGACATTGACAAACTCCGAAAATTCGGGCAGTGAAATGCCGTATTTGGCAAGCATTTCCCGTTTGGGTGAAATGACAAGTTGCGGACGCTCAATCTGCTGTTCCACGTTCAGGTCGGCAATACCGGGAATCCCCTGGATGGCACTCTTGATTTCATTGCCCAGAGTGAACATGCGGTTCAGGTCGTCGCCGAACAGTTTGATGGCGATGTTCGCCTTTGTACCGGATAGCATGGCGTCTATACGGTGGCTGATAGGCTGGCCTATTTCCACGTTTGCCCCTACAATGGTACCCAGTTTTTCGCGGACTTCTGCCACGAGCTCGCTGCGCGAGCGGTCTTTCAACTCAAACGGTGCCTCGATCTCAGAGACGTTTACTCCCAGAGCGTGTTCGTCCAGCTCTGCACGTCCCGTTTTACGGGCCACGGTCTGTATTTCGGGGATGGAAAGCAGCAGCTCCTCGGCACGGTGCCCCATCTTGTCGCTTTCTTCCAGGGAAATGCCTGGAAGCGAGGAGATATTGATGGTGAACGAACCTTCATTGAAAGGCGGCAGGAACGAGCGGCCCAGGGTGAAGAAACAGCCGAGCGCTACTACAAATAGTCCGATAGTACCTCCCAGTACCCCTTTCTTATGCCCCAATACGAAAGTCAGTGCAGAACCATACCATTGCTTCATCTTGCGTGCTACGGCAGAATCGCTGTTTTCGTTGTTTTGTTTTTTCGTTTTCTCTTTTCCCAATAGATAGGAGCAAAGTACCGGCGTTACGGTCAGTGCCACAACAGTTGAAGCCGCCAATGCCACAATGAACGCAATACCCAGTGGTACCAACATCCTACCTTCCATACCACTAAGGAAGAACAGTGGTACGAAGCTGACAATGATAATCAGCGTTGAATTGAGGATAGGCATACGCACTTCTTTCGAAGCATTGAACACCACTTCCAGAATAGGAAGTTGCTCGCCGGCAGGTTTCAGTCGGTTTTCGTGCAAACGCTTGTAGACATTCTCCACGTCCACGATGGCATCATCCACCAGCGAACCGATGGCGATAGCCATACCTCCCAGGCTCATGGTATTTATCGTAAAGCCCATATAGTGCAGGGCAAGGATGGAGGCAATCAGTGACAACGGCAGTGTCACCAGCGAGATGACTGTGGTACGTATGTTGGCAAGGAACAGGAAAAGCACGATGACAACGAAAATACCTCCCTCCAACAACGACTTCTGAACGTTTCCGATGGAACTTTCGATGAAACGGCTTTGACGGAAGATGTCTGTGGAAACCTTTACGTCCGCCGGTAGATTCTTCTGCAGGTCTTGCAGGGAAGCTTCCAGTTTGTCTGTAAGCTCCAGCGTGCTTGTGGCGGGTTGCTTGGTGACTGTCAGCAGTACGGCATGCTTACCGCGTTCCGAGGCGGTACCCAGTTTAGGAAGTTTGGCTCCGACTTGAACGTCGGCAATATCTTCCAGCAGGATAGGGGCGCCGGAGACTCCGTTGCTCCGCACCACGGCCTTGGCTATCTGGTCTACCTTGTCGGTAGAAAGTACGCCGCGTACGATATATTCATTGCCATATTCATAGAGCACTCCACCATTGGCATTCAGGTTCATTTCGCGGGTGATGTTCATCACTTCGCTCAATGTTACGCCGTAATGGCGCATCCGTTCCGGGTCCAGCTGCACTTGATATTCCTTGATGTCGCCACCCAGTACGGCAACTTGTGCCACACCGCCCGTAGAGAGCAGGCGGGGACGTATGGTCCAGTCGGCAATGGTACGCAAATCCAGCATAGAGGTCGAATCTGCTGTCAGACCTACAATCAACATCTCGCCCAAAATGGACGATTGTGGGCCTAGTGTCGGCTTGCCTACGTTGGCCGGTAAGGATTCGCTGACGACTGCCAGCTTCTCACTGACAATCTGCCGGGCAAGATAGATATCTGTATCCCAGTCGAATTCTACCCAGACTACAGAAAAACCGTTCGTTGAGGAAGAGCGTACACGGCGCACACCCGTTGCACCGTTTACAGCCGTTTCTACGGGAAAAGTGACCAGCTGTTCCACTTCCTCTGCTGCCATACCATTTGCTTCGGTCATGATGACCACGGTCGGCGCATTGAGGTCAGGGAACACATCCACTTCCGTATGCATGGCGGTATAAGTACCGCCAATCAGCAACAGCACCGATGCTACCAGCACCAGGATGCGGTTCTGAAGAGAAAAACCAATTATTTTGTTTAACATCTTTTTATTTACTATTTACAATGTACAATTGGGCTGCGCAATGTCAGCCGCACTTGCTGTTTTATCTAATATTTCTTGTTTATCTGACTTTACACTCCCCATTCGTCACGTAACCCTTATACTGCATAGCGAAATGGTACTTTGTAAATTGTCAAATTGTACATGAGATTAGTGTTCATGGCTATGTGCCGGAATAGCATTCGTTGCCGATGCCAGCTTCACTTGATAGGCTCCTTGGGTTACGACGCGATCGCCTGCTTTTATGCCGGAAAGGATTTGTACACTTTCGCCATTGTCGGCACCCAGGGTGACAAGCTGTTTTTTGTAGCCCTCTTCATCCAGTTGCAGGTAGACAAAGAAGCTGCCTTGTTCCTCGGTCAGCGCACTGTGAGGAAGAGACAACACGTTCTCCATTGGTGAGGATAATAGGAATACTTCTACAAACGAGCCGGGAATAACGTCTCCCTTATTGTCGAATTCAAAAGTTACGGGTACATAATATCCGTTCTCACCCGAAGCCTTTCCATAAGAAAGCATGCGCCCGCCCAGTTCTTTCAATGTATATACCTTATTATTATAAGGAGTACAGAAGTTGGCAGAACCGATGCTGTTTAGGTAAGGATAGTACTTTTCGGATACATCCGCACGCAGGAAAAGCTTGCGGTTCTGGGTGACGCTTACCAACGGCTGGCCGACGCTGACGTAGTCCCCTTCTTTCACCAACAGATTCTTCACATAACCGCTGATGGGAGAAACAACAGCCTGGCCGCTTGCCGAATGGTTCTTTGCGACTGCCTCGTAACTGATACGGGCATTTTCGTAAATCTGTTCGGCTTGCGCGAATTCCTTTTCAGATACGATTTTGTTGCCTACAAGCGCTTTCATACGCTCGTATTCTTTTTTGGAAACCTCGTAGGCTATCCGGGCTTTCTGCACCGGGTCTCCGTCGGCCATGTTTTTGGATGACAATACCACCAAAGGAGTACCTTTGCTGACACTCATTCCTTCGATAACTTTTCCCTTGAAGGAAACCACGCCTGCTACTGTAGCTACGGCTACGCTCTCGTCTCCCTGGGCTGCCATCACCTGGCCGCTGGTCTTGATGACTTGATGGAAACTACCCGGTTCAACAGTGCTGACTGCTACGCCGGCAGCTTGCGCCTTTGCTGGTGGCAGGATGATTTCATCGCTTCCTCCGGCATGGTTTTCCTGCTCTTCGTGCTCATGGTTGTGTCCCTCATGTTCGTGGTCATGTCCCTCGTGGTCATGTCCGTCATGATTGTGCTCTTCTGTTTCGTGATTATGTCCTTCGTGGCTGTCTCCGGACTTACTGTTACAGGAGCCTAAAAGGAATAATCCCAAGACTCCCATGAAAATAACTTTTTTCATGATGATATTTGTTCTTACTTTTTGATTTTGAATACAAAGTTAGGGCATAGGGCGTGCAACCAAATTGCATTGTTCCTTATGCCGGATAGAAATCTGTCCCGGTGATGTTCCGGTAACAGTTAAGCAAGAAGAGACGGAGGGGCACGAAGTCCCGTAGCACATATGATAAATGTGCTATGAAGAGATTCCAGATAGATACACTCCTGCCTGCTTATGTCAAACTCGGGTAGGATGAGTAACTTGGAAAAAGGTTCAATGAGTAGGGTAACTGCCCACAAGGCATCCGGATGTGAACACACATCATTGGAAGAGCTGGGCGTCTGTTGTACAAAGTGGGTTGTCATGCATCCCGTGTCGCAACAGCAGTGCTCGTTGCCCGGGCTATGACGGTGTCCGCAGCAATCGGCGGTGATATCATTCTTCATGCATATCATTCCGTCGGCATGATGATGGTGGGGAATGACGGGTATCACCAGCATTATCAAGCTGATGAAAAAAAGAATATAGGTTATGTACTGTTTCTTTTTCATTCCTCTATCTTTGGACGGATGCAAAGATAGAGGTTAAGGACTTAATTACCAAATAGAAAATGCTAAAAAGGTTTGAATAACATATTCAATCCCTCATTCATGCTGGGGTGGGTGAAAATGAAGTCCCGCAGGAAATGGTAACGCTGTCCCGTTTTCATGATTGATGCTACGGTATTGATTACTTCTGGTGCATCGGCACAAAGTAGGGTACAACCCAGAATCCGTCCGGTATGGATGTCTACAATAGCTTTGAGCATACCGTCTATGCTGTGTAGCGTACGGGCACGTGGAATCATGGCAGCAGGGATACGTGCCACATGTATGGAATAACCGTTCTTCATCGCTTCCTCTTCCGTCAGTCCTATATGTGCCAGCGGTGGGTCGGTGAAAATGGCAAAGGGGATTGGATACCGGTCTTTTGTACTCCTTTTTTTGTTTTCAAAGAGTTGATTACGGATGATACGGAAATCATCGATGGACAAGTAGTCGAACTGTTCGTCTCCTTTTACGTCCCCCAGGGCCCATACGTGTGGGGCTGTAGTCCGTAATTGGTTGTCGACAACGATGGCTCCCCGCTTGTCTGTTTGTATACCCGCTTTTTCCAGATTCAGCTCTGCAGTCATAGGCTTGCGACCGATGGCTACCAGCAAGGCATCTCCTTTCAGGTAGTAGGGAGTGCCGTTTGCACTGTCCGTATAGGTCAGAGTTATTCCTTCGGCTGTGTCGTACACGGATTGGACACGGGCGTTCAACCGGACATTGATACGTTTTCGGTTCAATGCTTCCAGCATGGAGGCGGCAATGTCGCGGTCCACTTTAGGCAGAAAGCGGTTTCCCGCTTCCAGCAGTGTGACATGGCTTCCAAAGCCTGCATACATAGTGGCAAACTCCAATCCGACAGCACCGCCGCCGATGACGAGCAGGTGTGCGGGCAGTTTGTTCGATTGCAGCAAGGTCTCACTGGTATATACGTACTTGCTCTCCTTGAGTCCGTCGATGGCAGGCAGGATAGGGGTGGACCCGGTGTTGATGAATATCTCTTTTCCCTCAAGAATCGTTTCGTCCTTGCCGGAGACTATACGGATTGTATTTTCGGACAAGAAAGAAGCAGTTCCGTCATAGAGGGTTATATTAGGCTTGTTTTTTACATTTTCATAATTTTTCTCACGCAGGAAGGATACAAGCTTGTCTTTCCGCGCCACGGCAAGTGCATACAGTTTGGACTGGTTCTTATAATCGTCATAGTATCTTTTTTCCGCATATTCCGATTCGTGAATCAGAGCTTTGGTAGGGATACATCCTACGTTTACACATGTTCCTCCGTACATCTGAGGGGAACGTTCCACGATGGCTACTTTCCAATTCCGTTCGGCCAGTTCGGCGGCCAATAACTTGCCGCCCTTGCCGAATCCTATTATGATGGCATCATATTGTTTCATTTTAATATCTCTTAGTTAAGTGTTTAGTAAAATGAAAACAATATGTATCGGCCATTTGTTCGGACGCCGGGTTTAGCAGATGCTTATCGTTCCAGTTCGCGGAGGGAGTCCATTTTCTTCTTTTCAAGGAATTCGTAGATGCCGCTCAAGTGCTCTTTCACTTGTTTGTTGCCGAATTCATATACCTTGCTTACCAGTCCGTCCAGGAAGTCACGGTCGTGGCTGACGAGGATAAGGGTACCGTCAAAATCCAGTAACGCTTGCTTCAGGATATCTTTGGTTTTCATGTCCAGATGGTTGGTCGGTTCGTCCAGTATCAGCAGATTCACCGGTTCGAGCAAAAGCTTTATCATGGCGAGGCGCGTGCGCTCTCCACCGGAAAGCACCTTGACCTTCTTCATGGACTCTTCGGGGCCACCGAACATGAAGGCACCCAGCAGGTCGCGTATCTTGTTGCGGATTTCCCCTTTTGCCACATCGTCGATGGTCTGGAATACGGTCAGGTTCTCATCCAACAATGAGGCCTGGTTTTGTGCGAAATATCCAATCTGCACGTTGTGTCCTATCGTGAGGGTGCCTTCATGTTCTATTTCCTTCATGATGCACTTCACTAACGTTGACTTTCCTTCACCGTTCTTACCAACGAAAGCAACCTTGTCTCCCCGTTCTATGGTGAGGTTGGCATTCTTGAAGACCACATGGTCACCGTAACTTTTCCCTACTCCCTCCATGATGACGGGATAATTGCCTGAGCGGGGAGAAGGAGGGAATTTGAGGCGTAACGCTGAAGTGTCTTCTTCATCCACTTCCAGCAGTTCCAGCTTCTCCAGCATTTTTACGCGGCTTTGCACTTGCAGGGTTTTGGAGTAGGTGCCTTTGAACCGTTCGATGAATTCCTTGGTTTCGGCAATGAACTTCTGCTGGTCGTCGTAGGCTTTCTGTTGCTGTTCGCGGCGTTCCTTGCGGAGTTCCAGGTATTTGGAGTAGTTTACTTTGTAATCGTATATCCGTCCCATGGTCACTTCAATGGTACGGGTGGTGATGTTGTCTACGAATTTACGGTCGTGGCTGATGACGATGACAGCCTTTCCATTGCTGATAAGGAAATCTTCCAGCCATTGTATGGATTCTATGTCCAGATGGTTGGTAGGCTCGTCTAGCAACAGCACGTCAGGCTTTTGCAGCAACAGCTTGGCAAGCTCGATGCGCATGCGCCATCCGCCGCTGAAGTCACTGGTCTGGCGGTTGAAGTCTTCGCGTACAAAGCCCAGTCCGAGCAGTGCTTTTTCCACATCCTCCTCGTAATTGGTGGAGTCGATGGCATAGAACTTTTCGCTTAAGGCGGAGACATTCTCGATAAGTTCCATGTAGCTGTCGCTTTCGTAGTCGGTACGCGTTTCCAGTTCCTTGTTGAGGCGCTCTATTTCAGCTTCCATTTCATGCAGGTGGGCAAAGGCTTGCGCCGCTTCCTGGAATACGGTACGTCCGTCTTCCGTCATAAGGTGCTGTGGAAGGTAAGCTATGACACTGTCCTTGGGGGCTGAGATTTTTCCACGGGTAGGTTGTCTTACACCTGCCAGGATTTTCAACAATGTACTTTTCCCCGCTCCATTTTTACCCATCAGGGCGATACGGTCTTTTTCGTTGATAACGAAAGATATGTCACTGAATAAAGTAGTTCCGCCGAATTCTACGGCCAGTCCGTCTATAGAAATCATTATATATTTTTTTAATGAGCTGCAAAGATAGTGCAAATCTATTATTTTTTATATCTTTGCCCCTATATAAACAAAACGCATAGGTCATGGAAATAGAAAAAGTGTCAGGAGATTACCGTCCGCTTATTCTGGTTGCGGAAGATGATGATAGTAACTTTAAACTGATAAAGGCTATTATCGGCAAGAAATGCGAGATACTATGGGCAAAGAATGGTGAGGATATTGTAAATTTGTTCGAAGAGAATCGCGACAAGGCGGAAGCTATTCTGATGGATATAAAAATGCCTATTATGAACGGGCTGGATGCTACGGTGATTATTCGCAAGAAGGATAAGGAACTTCCCATCATCATGCAGACCGCTTACGCCTTTACTGCCGACCGCGAAAAAGCCTTGGAGTGCGGAGCCTCGGAAGTGTTGGTAAAACCCATCACTCTGTCTGCTTTGCGTACATGTCTGAGCCGTTATTTACCTAAATTAGTTTGGTAAGGCTTTACTGATAATAAAAAGGGAACCGGATGACTAAGTAATGAATATATCATCCGGTTTCCTTCTTTTTATTCTTGTGCATTGTCTTTTCTCTCTTCCATCTTCTTTTTTACAAATTCGATTTTGAGATTGGCTTCTTCCATATTCTTCTTTATTTCCGTCATGGATGACAGCAGTTGTGCCAGTTCGTAGACGCTGGCAAGGGCCTGGCGGTCGGCGGCAGTCATGGTGATGGAATAGGGACGTTCCCCTTGATAGTTGACTTTGATATTCTTGTCCTTGTTCAGATAAAGGAACCCCATGACGTTTCCGTCTTCTCCCAGTTTGAAGTCTGCCTTTTCAATCTTTTCACCGAGGTCAGTGGTTTCGTAGCTGTCTTTGGCGGCGGGTGTTTCGGCAAAGCTACCATCGGGAGCAGTGACTTTGACGGCCACATGGTGGATATTATGGGCTCCGCAATAAATGGAAGTCATGCTCATGACTCCGTTTTCGTCTACCTGGAAGCGAAGGAAAGAGCGATGCAGATTTTTTTCTATCACTTGGGAAGGATGAAGGTAATTGCCGATATTCTGGTATTCGGCATCTTTTTCAAAGGTGTATTTCCCTTTGATTGCATCGAAATCCTTTTGCTTGGCTTGAAGCATACTGTCCAGATAGACCAGGCTCTTTTCCTGCTCTTTCAGTTCCACTTCCTGCATCAGGCCGATGCCTGCACGGCGAGTTTCAAACGCTTTGGGATAGAGCATCTTGATGCTGTCAATCAGAATCTTCGCTTCATTGTAGTTGCCGAGTTCAAACGCTTCGCGGGCAGCTTGTAGTTTTTCACCGGCCTTCTTCTCCACATCTTCGCAAGAGAAGAGTGTACAGCATAGGCATGCAAGGAGTATTACTTTTTTCATATTTGTTGTTCTTGGAGTTAGAGTCCACAAAAATAGAAATAATATCTTTATCTTTGCAGCATTTTAATGTGCAAATGTGCTAATAGACCATTAACACATTTGCGTATTCATTACATTAGCGCATTATTTATGATAGATTTGACGGCAGAAGAACTGAAGCAATATTTTAGTGATGATATATTCAAGCGGATATCCGAAACGGCTGATGAATTGGGATTGGAATGTTACGTAGTCGGTGGATATGTACGTGATATTTTCCTGCAACGTCCTTCCAAGGATATTGATGTGGTGGTGGTAGGCAGTGGCATTGCCATGGCCGAGGCGCTGGGTAAGCGTCTGGGGCGTGGGGCGCATGTTTCCGTCTTCAAGAATTTCGGTACGGCACAATTGAAGTACTATGGTACGGAAGTTGAGTTTGTGGGTGCAAGAAAAGAATCGTATACACACGATTCCCGCAAGCCTATTGTAGAGGACGGTACATTGGAGGATGACCAGAACCGCCGTGATTTTACCATCAATGCACTGGCTGTTTGCCTGAACCGGGTGCGTTATGGCGAGTTGGTCGACCCCTTTGGCGGTATTGGAGACTTGAAGGAAAAGACCATCCGGACTCCCCTCGACCCTGATATAACTTTCAGTGATGACCCTTTGCGCATGATGCGCTGTGTCCGTTTTGCCACCCAGCTGGGATTCTATATTGACGATGAGACATTCGATTCTCTGGAGCGTAATCGCGAACGCATCTCCATCATCTCCAAAGAACGCATTGCAGACGAACTGAACAAAATCATCTTGTCACCTATTCCGTCTAAGGGATTCATTGAGCTGGACCGCTGTGGTCTGCTGGAACTGATATTCCCGGAACTTGTTAGGCTGCAAGGCGTGGAGACGCGCAATGGACGCGCCCATAAGGACAATTTCTACCATACGCTCGAAGTACTCGACAACATCAGCAAGAAGACCGACAACCTTTGGCTACGCTGGGCAGCTCTTCTGCATGATATAGCCAAGCCTGCCACCAAGCGTTGGGAACCCCGTGCGGGCTGGACGTTCCATAACCATAATTTCATTGGCGAGAAGATGATACCCGATATTTTCCGCAAGATGAAGCTCCCTATGAATGAGAAGATGAAATATGTGCAGAAAATGGTGAGCCTGCACATGCGTCCCATTGTGATAGCGGATGATGTAGTGACCGACTCGGCAGTGCGTCGTCTCTTGTTTGAGGCAGGTGATGATATAGACGACCTGATGACACTGTGCGAAGCCGACATTACTTCCAAGAATATGGAGCGTAAGAAACGCTTCCTTAATAATTTTCAGTTGGTACGCCAGAAGCTGAAGGATTTGGAGGAACGCGACCGTATCCGTAATTTCCAGCCTCCGGTCAGTGGTGAAGAAATCATGAAGACTTTCGGCCTTTCTCCTTGCCAGCAGGTAGGTGCCTTGAAGAGTGCCATTAAGGATGCCATTTTGGACGGCATCATTCCCAATGAATACGAAGCCGCCCGTGCATTTATGTTGCAACGGGCGGAGAAGATGGGGCTTAAGGAGTTATGAGTTATAAGTTGCATGTTATGTACCATGCGTTATAACTCATAACTTATAACTCTTCTTTTTCTACTTGGAACTTGCGGCTTACTTTCATCAGGTTGATGGTGTAGGTCACTACGTTCTGGGCTTCTTGTATCATAGTCAGGTATACCATGCTGACTTTGATGCTGCCGCTCTGGCTTTGGATGCGTTGCAGCTCTTCGCGTTTCAGGTGAGACAACTGTCCGTTGAGGTCGTTGGCTTTGCGAATCTCTGTTTCCAGTTCATCATAATTGTTCGTTTCCAGCTTGTGGCGGCATACTTGTAACAGATAGCAGATGTCTTCGGCTACGTCTGTAAATTCTCCTTTCTGAATGGCATCCAGCGGATTGAAGTTATTGTCTATGTGCTCTAAGCAAGGTTCGCAAAGACGGCCTACGCTGTACACCAGTTCGCTGGCAAAGTCGTTGCCTTGATAGTAATAGAGTCCTTTTTCCAGTACGGTATTGTTGTCGAGACGGCACATGGCAAGTGTTCCGGTACGCTTCATCTGCTTGATGAGTTGTTTTTCGAATTTTACTGAGCCCATGGCACGACGCAGTCCGCGTAGATTCTCGTGTAGGAAGGAAGTGACGGTACGTTCAAAATTCTCTTCTGTGAATTCCATAATCTTCACCAGTTCTTCACGGGTATGCTTGCGGAGCAATTCGATGACTTCATTGTTGTCCGTACTCTTCATCAACTGTTTCAGGGTCTCGTTGCCTTTTTCTTTCTCCTTGCGCTTTTTGTACATCACTTGGCTACGAATCAGCATGAAAACTGCCAGACCAATCAGTGCCAGGATGGCAACCGTACCACCGAAATGGATAATCAGTGCTACGAAGAAACAGATGGTGAACGCTGCTCCGGCAGTGATGAACCAACCGCCGATAACGCTGAGCACACCCGTAATGCGGAATACCGCCGAATCACGTCCCCAGGCACGGTCGGCAAGCGATGTACCCATGGCTACCATAAAGGTGACGTAAGTGGTGGAAAGGGGAAGTTTCAAGGAAGTTCCCAAGGCGATGAGCAGACCAGCCAATACGAGATTGACGGAGGCGCGAACCAAGTCAAAAGCGGCGCCGTCGGCTATGATGGCTTCATCCTTCTGGAAGCGTGTGTTCATCCACCGCTTGCTGCTTTCGGGCATCGTTTTGGATATTCCGTTAGCCAGGGTCATGCTGAAGCGTACCAGCGTGCGGGCTATCGGGGTACTTCCGAAGTTCTCTTCACCGTCATCCTGGCGGGCAAGGTCCACGGAAGTCTTGATGACATTGTGGGCTTTCTTGGATGTGCAGAGTGCATAGACCATGATAGCGCCTGCACCGATAAGGAAATACCACGGGGTTTTGGCTGCACCGAGGAGTGAGGACATCAGGAATCCGTCGGGGCCGGCGGCCGTACCATTGGCTGTATAGTCAATAAATGAGGAATATCCTGCGAGGGGGACACCGATAAAGTTCACCAAGTCATTGCCGGCAAAGGCAAGAGCGAGGGCGAAAGTACCCATCAGAACCACTACTTTGAAGACATTTATCTTGCACCAATGCAGTATCTGCATCAGTATGGTGAAGAATACAAAGAAACCGGTTATCAGCAATGCGGTATTGTCGTGTATCCATTGCTTGTTTTCAGGGGTCATGAATGAGCTGTCTTTCAGCCCCTTTATCAGCATGAAGTAGATGATGCTGGTGGCAGCTATACCACCGAATAGCGCGATGCTGTATTTCATGTTCTTCTTGTAGTTGAAGGTGAACACGATACGTGCCAGCCACTGTACCAGCATACCGAAGAAGAAGGCAATGGCTACGGATACAAAAATGGCCATGATGACAGAGAGTGCCTTGTCTGTATTGATGAGGTCGCCCAGTCCCAATGTATCGCTGTTATAGACCTTGATGAGCGCCAGTGCGAACGTACCTCCCAACAGTTCGAACACCATGGATACAGTGGTGGAGGTAGGCATTCCCATAGTGTTGAAGACATCTAATAGCACGACGTCCGTCAACATGACGGCAAGCAGAATGCACATGATTTCGGCAAAGTAGAAGTGCTCCGGTTGATAGATGCCGTGTCGTGCAATGTCCATCATGCCATTGCTGAGTGCCGCACCGATGAAGACGCCAATGCCTGCAATGAACAGTATGGTTTTGAAAGATGCTGCCTTTGCTCCGACAGCCGACTGAAGAAAATTGACCGCATCATTACTGACACCTACCACGAGGTCGAAAATCGCGAGTACGAACAGAAAGATGACGATACCCAGATAAATTGTTTCCATAGACATGTATTTTATTTCCGGCTGCAAAGGAAAGAGTTTGGTGTTGCAGGGAAATGTCATACATGTTACAGAAATGTTACAAATGTTTTGGAATAGAATGGTATTGTGCTAAGAGCGATTGCTCTTATTCTCCCAATAATCATTAATGTTAAGCATTTAAGAGTAACAATATAAGTATAATAGAAGAGTGGATGCTTTTGTGTTTCGTATTTGGTTATTTCTATGTTAAGCAGCCAAATTACTAGTTAATTGTTTGCAGATGTCGAGAATTCTTGCGAATATTGCATACAAGTTGTGTGTAGAATTGATTGTAATTAGAACTTTGATATTAAAAATCAAAGATGTATGTAACTTTTTTAATTCATTTATTAAATAAATGAATTCTACCAACGAGTATAGAAATATGAAAAACCATTTTTGTTTAAACCTATTCTTCTTACTATATTTGTTTTTTTGTGCTGGATGCAAGCAGCATATCTCAGATAGTGCTGCTAAGGCAAATGAGGCATTGTTTACTCAATTAGATAGTCTGATAGATAATTCTGATAAACTTATTTTGCAGAAAGAGGAGCGAATAGAGGCGTTGAAGCATTCACTAAGACAATCTAAGGCATTTGAGAAACAGTATGAACTTAATCAGGCTATTTATCAAGAATATCGCGTGTATGATGCAGATTCGGCTATGAAGTATACTACACAAAGTCTTGATTTAGCACGACAATATCATGATAAGAATCGTGAGATTGAATCTTTATTAGGTATTGGTTTTGTTTATACGGCTAATGGCTTGCTTAGTCAAGCCTCTGAAGTAATGCATTCACTCTGTTCTTCCAGTATGCCTCGCTACTTACGTTCGCGTTATTATGGTCAGATGCGTACTCTCTGCTCGCGGTTGCAACTCTATTCATTAGGTGATGATGCATTACATGAGCATTATGGTCAACTTTATGCGTTATATTCAGATTCAGTATTGCAGACGGCCACTCCTGACGAGCCACGCTACCTTTATAGCCGTGTGTGGAAATATCAAGATGTTCCCGGTGCACAACGTATTGCCATTAGGGATGAGTTGGAAAAGGAAAAACAACGTCTTCTACCTAATAGTCGTAATTATTCTATTTTAGCTTATAACTTGGCTCTACTTTATGAAAAAGAACACAACCATACCAAGTGGCTGGAAAATATGATTCTCTCAGGTATTGCTGATGTATATGCTGTGAATCGTGATATTGGTTCGTTGTATGCATTGGCTTCCTATTTATATGAACAAGGTCAGTTGGACCGAGCCTATCGTTATAGTACTTATTGTTCTGATATCGGTATAACTTTTAAGAGCCGTGTACGACTGCTTCATCAGCAGAAGTTGCAGAGAAGGATATATCAAAGCTACATTGAACGTGATCATATGCAACAGAAGCAGCTAAAGCTATTCCTTTTATTTATTAGTTTTCTCACTATTGTATTGCTGATAGCTCTTTTCTTTTTGAGAAGGCAAACAAGAAGACGTAGGAAAGCTTTGGTTGAGCTACATGTGGCCAATGGTAGATTGAAGAGTCTTAATAGTGAACTGCAAAAGCTCAATTTGGTTCTACGTGACACAAATTATATTAAGGAGGAGTATATTGGTCAGGTATTCAAACTTTGTTCATCCTATATTTGCCGTATGGAGGAGTATCGTAAAAAGTTAAACCGTAAATTAAAGGCTGGGCAACTTGAAGATTTAAAGAAGATGATTAGTTCTACTTCTACCATGAGCGATGAAATGAAGGATTTTTATGAGAAATTTGATTCCATTATTCTACATTTATACCCTGATTTTGTAGAGCACTTCAATAGTTTGCTACGTCCCGAAGAACATATTGAAGTGAAGTCTGGGCGGCTTAATACAGAACTTCGTATTCATGCTTTGATACGAATGGGGGTAACGGATAGTGAGAAGATTGCAGAATTTTTGCACTGTTCACTGCAAACCGTATATAATAATCGTTCTATAACTTTAAATAAATCTTCGCTCAGTAAGGAGGAATTTCTTCGAGCTGTGAAAGAGGTTTGTAAAAAGTAATTTGAAGACTGAGCGTTTCTCTCATTTTTTACCCACATGTATATAGATAATTGCCATTCAA
>ULYS01027719.1_pt1 | contig 14514 bp, 9 predicted proteins | sample 1962381 | NCBI WGS metagenome assembly ULYS01 (sample SAMEA4835869, study PRJEB28245) | human gut metagenome | biome: gut microbiome; material: fecal sample | place: Denmark | collected 2008
CCTACAGCTCCACGGCGTTCAGACGGGCCAGAGCCTGGTGATAGTCGCGCTCGGCGGAGAGAGTCTGCTCCAAGGCCTCGTAGTACTGGTCGGTCTCGACGAGGTATTCGATCATGGAGATCTCGCCTTTGGACTGGGCGGACAGGAGATAGTCGCGGCTGTCGGTCTCGCCCAGGGAGGCGCGCATCAGCTCGCAGTTGGCCTTTAGGCTCGCGGCACGGTTGTACATGGACAGGAGGTCGAAGTAGAACTGCTGCTCGGCGGCGGCTTTACGGGACTGGGAGGCGACGATCTTCGCGCGGGACTGCTTGACTTTGTTGGAGTTGCTCCATAGCGGGATGTTCACGCCCACGGTCACGCCTCGGAATTTGTCGGCGGTGGTGAGCTCGCTCATGTAGCCGACGGTGAGTTCCGGTACCCATGCTGTCTTGTCGATGGACAACTGCCTCTCGTCCACGGCGACTTCCTGGCGGACGTACTGAAGAACGGGATTCTTCTCGGAAGCCTCTGTGTACCAGGCCTCAAAGTCTGCGGGGAGGTTCTCGTCAAGAGCGTAGGAACGCTCCTCCAGCACTATTTCCCGGCCTCCGTTCAGGGATTTCAATGTGGACAGGAGGGCTTCCCGTTCGACATCTACCTGTGAGATCTGCCCACGGACTGTTGTCAGGTGGACTTTGGCCTTGTTAAGATCCAGGATGCTGGCGTCACCGGCCTGGATTCTTTTCTCGAAGGATGACACGAGGGTCAGCGCCTGTTCAAGGTGGGTGTCAAGCTCGGATTTCAGGGCATTGTAGTAGATGAGGTCGATGCAGGCCTGTTTCGCCTCAAGCAGCACGTTGAGCCTTTCGGATTTGTAGCTCAGGGCCGCTAGTTCGTTCTGTCCTGCCACCTGGCGGGATTTCATCCCGGTCAGTGTGGCCACGTCGAAGGCCTGTGTGACACGGAAGTCGCGCCTGTTGCCGATGCCGTCCGCACCCCAAAGGTAGTTGAACTCGAATTCCGGGTTTTCAGGAAGGGCACCTGAGCGGTTCTCCAGCCTTTGGGCCTCGGCTTGGGCCGCCGCGGCTTTCAGAGTTGAGTTGTTGGACTCGATCTGCTTCAGTATCTCATCGACCGATGATTGGGCCGAAGTGTGGACTGTACATGCGGCACTGATGCAGATGACAAGTAGTAATCTATTTATGTTTAAGTACTTCATGTTGCTATTATACTTTTGTGTTTAAGTACTGTGGCTTCCGCTCCATTATTCCTTCACCTTCCTCTTGGATTTTGAGTTGATGAGGTAGATCACCGGAACCACGAAACCGTTCAGCAGGGTGGAGGAGAAGAGTCCGCCGAGGATGACTTTCGCCATCGGGGACTGGATCTCGTTGCCTGGGAGGTCGCCTCCGAGCGCGAGCGGAAGAAGGGCCAGCGCGGAAGTGATCGCCGTCATCAGAATCGGGTTCAGACGGTCGAGCGAACCGGTCATGACAGCATCCTCGCGGGAGAGTCCCTGTGACGAAAGCACGTTGTAGCGGTCGATCAGCAGCATGCCGTTGCGGGTCGCGATGCCGAACAGCGAGATGAATCCTATGATGGCGGGAATGCTCAGGATCCCGTCGGTGAAGAATATGGCGAATACCCCTCCGATGAGCGCCAGAGGCAGATTCAGCAGCACGACGAGCGACTGCGAGATGTTTTTGAACTCCCCGTACAGAAGCATGAATATGATGAATATACTGAATATGCTCACGAGGGCTATCGTCTTGGATGCCCTTTCCTCGCTCTCGAACTGTCCTCCGTACTCTATGTGGTAGCCTTCCGGCAGTTCTATGTTCTCGGCGATCTTCTCGCGGATGGCCCCCACGGCCTTGGCGAGTTCTCCGCCTGTGGCGTTGCAGGAAACGACCAGCTTGCGGCTGACGTTCTCACGGTTGATCGTGTTCGGTCCTGCTGCGGATCTGATGTCGGCCACGTAGGAGAGAGGGATTTTCCTTCCGTCACCCGTGTCGATGGTAAGGTCGGAGATCCTCTCGATGGTCGAGCGGGCGTCGTCACCTACCTTCAGCGTGAGGTCGAAGGAACGGTTGCCCTCGTAGACTGTGGAGACGACCTCTCCTTCCATCATCACCCTGACCACCTCGGCGAACTCCGGAAGGGTGATTCCGTAGCGGGCCAGCATCTCGCGCTTAGGCCTGAGGTTCAGCTCCGGTCTTTCCACCTGTTGCTCCACATTGATGTCGGCTATGCCCTCTACCCCTGAGATCGAGGTCTTGATCTTCTGTCCGATCTCGTACATCCTGTTGAGATCCGAACCGAACAGCTTTATGGCGATGTTCGCCTTTGTGCCTGAGAGCATCGCATCGATTCTGTGAGAGATAGGGCCGCCGATCTCAATGTTCACTCCAGGAAGTACGGACAGCTTCTCCCTGACTTCCTCGGTCAGTTGCTTTCTGGTTTTCCTGCCGAGTTCAAACGGACACTCGAACTCCGAGCTGTTCACGCCGAAGGCGTGCTCGTCCAGTTCGGCGCGGCCTGTCTTGCGGCCTACGGTCTTGATCTCCGGGATGCTGAGGAGAAGTTCCTCGGCTGTACGTCCCATCCGGTCGGACTCCTCCAGGGATATTCCCGGAATGGTGCTGACGGAGATTGTGAACGAGCCTTCGTTGAACGCCGGGAGGAAACTCCCTCCAAGGGTGAAGAACATCACGATGGCCGCCGCAAGCAGCGCTCCGACTCCGCCGAGTAGGGTCTTCTTATGGTCAAGAGACCAGTGCAGGGCTTTTCCATAGACCTTCTTGAGCCAACGGACAAGGGCCGGCTCCCTTTCGGTCTTGTCGCCGCCGCGTCTGCCGAGAAGGAACGAGCTGAGGACCGGAGTGACGGTCAAGGCCACAAGCGTGGATGCCATCAAGGAGATTATGAACGTGATTCCCAGCGGCTTGAGCATCCTTCCCTCCATTCCGGAGAGGAAGAACAGCGGCAGGAAGCTGGCGATGATGATCAGCGTGGAGTTCAGCATCGGCATACGGACTTCCTTTGAGGCTTCGTAGACTACTTTCACGATGCTTTCACGCTCACCCTCAGGCTTTTCACGATTCTGCCGCAATCGCTTGAACACATTCTCCACATCGACGATCGAGTCATCCACAAGCGAGCCGATGGCGATGGCGATTCCTCCGAGGCTCATCGTGTTGATAGTGAGTCCCATCCAACGTATGGCCAGAAGTGACGCTACAATCGAAAGCGGTATGGAGACCAGCGAAATCACGGTGGTTCGCCAGTTCATAAGGAATATGAACAGCACGATGATCACGAAGATCGCTCCTTCGATCAAGGACTGCTTCACGTTGTCCAGCGAGCTTTCGATGAAGCGGGACTGGCGGAATATCCGGGAGTTGACCTTGACGTCGGCAGGAAGGTTGGCCTTCAGCTCGTCCAAGGCGTTGTCGAGCCTTCCGGTCAGTGCCAGCGTGTTGGTGTTGGGCTGTTTTGTGACCGTGAGCAGCACGGCCGGTTTCCCGTCGTTGGAGGCTACGCCCAGAACAGGGGTCTTCGGTCCGATGCGCACATCGGCCACAGCGTCCAGCGTTATAGGCAGTCCGTTCTCCGATGTCTTGACCACGGCCTTCTTCATTTCGTCCAGGTCATTGGTGGACAGGAGGCCGCGGACGATATATTCATTGCCGTACTCATAAAGGGTGCCGCCGGAGGCATTCTGGTTCATTCCTTTGACGGCGTAGATCACCTCGTCCATCGACACGCCGAAGCGGCGCATCCTGCCGGGGTCCATCAGGATCTGGTACTCCTTGATGTCGCCGCCCATCACCGCGACCTGAGCCACTCCTCCTGTCGAGAGGAGCCTTGGTCTGATCGTCCAGTCGGCGATAGTCCTGAGATCCTGCATGGATGTCGTGTCGGCGGTCAGGCCTATGATCATCAGTTCGCCGAGAATCGAGGCCTGCGGGCCGAGCGTCGGCTTGCCGACATTCTCCGGAAGGTCATCACCGATCATGGCAATCTTCTCGGAGACAATCTGCCTGGCCTTGTAAATGTCTGTCCCCCAGTCGAATTCGATGTTGACGATAGAGAAACCGGTGGCTGAAGAAGAACGCACGCGTCGCACGTTGGTCGCACCGTTGACCGCTGTCTCGATCGGGAATGTCACGAGCCTTTCGACCTCTTCGGGTGCCATTCCCTCGGCCTCGGTCATCACTACGACCGTCGGAGCGTTCAGATCAGGGAACACATCGACCTCGGTGTGCGTTGTTGAATATATTCCCGCCACAAGGCAGAGCGCGGCGATCACGAGGACCACCATCCGGTTGTTGAGCGAGAACCGTATGATTCCGTTCAGCAGTCCGTTTTCATGTCTGAGCTGTTCCATAGGCCTAGTGACTGTGTGTGTGACCTGCCGGAGCGGCGACTACCGAGGCCAGTTTCACCTGCATCGCGCCTGTCTGGACGATGACCTCGCCTTCGTTCAGACCGCTCTTGACAAGGACTCTCTTTCCGTCGGACTGTCCGAGCCTTACCTCGCGCTTCGTGAAGCAGGTCTCGTCCTCCTGGACAAAGACGTAGTGGATGCCCTGATCCTCGACCACGGCACCGACCGGGACGCTGACCGCCTTGGAGGAGGATGAGGATTTGAGGTAGACATCGACGTAGGAGCCGGCGACAAGGTCTCCCTTGTTGTCGAACTCGAATGTCACTGGAATATAATAGTCTCCTCCGGAAGCCTTTCCGTAGCCGATGAGCCTGCCGTTGAGATCTTTGAGGCTGTAGGCCGCGTCGCTGTAGGATGTCGAGAAGTTGGCGTCCTTGATGCCGCTAAGAAGTCCGTAGTATTTCTCGGACACGTCGGCGCGGAGCCTGAGCCTCCTGTTCTGGCTGACAACGGCGACCGGGGTTCCCGTCTCCACGAAATCGCCTTGGCCCACGCTCAGTTTCTTTATGTATCCGCCGATCGGGGAAGTGACGCAGACATTCCCGTCCTTGGAGGTGTTGGAGGACAGGGCGTCGTACTCGGCCTTGGCCTGTTCGAAGGCAAGTCTGCTCTGGTCCAAGTGGCTCTCGCTGACGATGTTGTCCTTGCTGAGCTGGAGGTCGCGCTCATATTCTTTCCTGGCGGCCTCGAACGTGGCCTTGGCTTTGGCCAGCTGGTCACCGCCGCCCAGTTCCTTGGACGAGATAGTGGCGATCTGCCCGCCTTTTCCCACAGCCGAACCCTCGGTCAGTCTTCCGAAACTGATGATGCCTGAGGTCTTTGCCACGACTGTCATCTCGTCTCCCATCGCAGACAGTATCTGCCCGCTCGTGTGGATAACCTCGGCGAAATCCCCGGCGGTCACTGCCTCGGTAGTTATCCCGAATGTCTTCTGTCGTTCAAGGCTCACCACGATCTCGCCGTCGTGGCCCTCGTTGCCGTGATCGTGGCCTTCGTGACCCTCCGCCTCGTGATTATGTCCTTCGTGTCCGTGGTCATGCCCCTCGTGGCTATGCCCTTCATGGTCGTGATCGTGTCCGTGATCATGCCCCTCGTGAGCCTCCACGCCATGTCCGTGGTCATGTCCTTCGTGATTGGAACGGTTGCCGCATCCTGCCAGAACCGCGCAGAATGCCATTGTCAATAGTATTGTTCTTTTCATTTTATGAATATTATATCAAGTATTTGTGGTGCATGAATAGCTGTAAGCCAGGATTTAACAGAATCCTGTGCTACAGACTTACCCTACGACTTTATCTAATTCCTTGAAATCGAGGAATATACGTAAAACCGTAAAGTTATGCGATGACCGGTGGGGCGTTAGGCGCCAAAGAGCAGACAAGCGGCGGCGCCATTTTAGGTACGATGTCCCCGGAAGCATATTCATAAACCGTGCTTTCGAGGTTGATTGTCAGAAGGTTGGCAAGAGCGGCGAGGATCGGGGATATGTTGGCTTCGTCGCCATCGTAGTCCTGGTGGTCAACATGCAGTGTTTCCGACGGGAAGTACTGTTTGTGCGCCACGCAATGGCTCTCGTCCTCGTTGTGGTTGGCGTCCGAATGATGAGTGTGCGCATCGTCTATGCAGCCGTCCAGTCCGCAGACTTCCTCCGCGATGCAGATCATGGTTTCGTGGTGATGGTGCGGCAGCACAGTCGCCAGCGTCACCATCATCATCGCCAGAAAGATCGGCACTATGGACAATTTCCTCATCATAAATCCTTTCGGACAATCATGGCAAATTTAGTAAATATTTCTGAATATGGAAAGTGAATAGATATAGCCGTCAATATATTGGCCGCGGGAGGCTTTGGCTCCCGAAGAGGGAGGGGACCCGCTATGCGGGGAGGACCTCCCGCGGCCAATATATTGACGGCATACCTTGTGTTCCTAAGTGGCTGTCACGAAGTGACTGAGGCAAATATGTCTCAGTTACTTGGAACTGAGATATTCATCAATCGCCGCCGCTGCCTTGCGACCCGCACCCATGGCGAGGATTACGGTGGCGGCTCCGGTCACGGCGTCACCGCCGGCGAATATGCCCTCTCTGGTCGTGCGGCCTTCGGCATCAGCCTCAAGCCCGCCACGACGTGTGGCCTGAAGTCCCTTCGTCGTGTTGACGATCAACGGATTCGGAGCAGTTCCAAGAGCCATGATCACAGTCTCGGTCGGGATCTCGAACTCGGATCCCGGAATCGGGACAGGGGAGCGGCGGCCGCTTGCGTCAGGCTCACCGAGCTCCATCCTGATGCACTTGATCGCCCTTACCCAGCCCTTCTCGTCACCGAGAATCTCAACCGGGTTGGTAAGCATCTGGAAGTCGATGCCCTCCTCTTTGGCGTGATGAACCTCCTCCTTTCTTGCAGGAAGCTCGTTCTCGGTACGACGATAGACTATGGTGGTGTCGGCGCCAAGCCTCAGGGCTGTTCTCGCGGCATCCATCGCCACGTTTCCTCCACCGACGACACAGCACTTCTTCCCGGCGTGGATCGGGGTGAGATAGTCCTCGCGGAAAGCCTTCATAAGGTTGTTTCTCGTCAGGAACTCATTGGCGGAGAAAACCCCGTTGAGATTCTCGCCAGGAATGCCCATGAATTTCGGCAGACCGGCTCCCGTGCCGACGAACACGGCCTTGTAGCCTTCCTTGCCCATCAACTGGTCGATGGTGACCGTCCTTCCGACAATCACATCGGTCTCTATTTTGACTCCGAGCGCCTTGACAGCGTCGATCTCGCGCTTGAGGATGGTGTCCTTAGGAAGCCTGAACTCAGGGATGCCATATTCCAACACACCGCCGGCCTTGTGGAGGGCTTCGAAGATCGTGACATCGTAGCCTTTCTTGGCCAGGTCGGAGGCGCAGGCCAGGCCTGCAGGTCCGGAACCGATGATGGCAACCTTCGCGCGGCCAGGGGCCGGAGCGGCTGGCGCCTCGACAGGATTGGCGCCGGTCGTGGCAGAGTAGTCGGCCACAAACCTCTCCAGCTTTCCGATGGCCACAGGCTCACCCTTGACACCGAGGATGCAGCTGCCCTCGCACTGGCTCTCCTGCGGGCAGACACGTCCGCAGACGGCCGGAAGGGAGGAGTCCTCGGCGATGATGGCGGCGGCTCCGGCGATGTCACCTGCGGCCACCTTGGCGATGAATTCAGGAATCTTCACGCTGACAGGGCAGGCCTGCACACAGCGGGGATTCTTGCAATGGAGACAGCGTGTGGCCTCTGTCGTGGCTTCCTCAAGGTTGTAGCCGTAGCAGACCTCTTCGAAATTATGCGCGCGTACCTTCGGATCCTGCTCGCGTACCGGTACTCTTGGTATTCTCTGTGCCATTATATTCCTATTTTAGATTTAACCTCCGTCTCCTCGGGCCTGTATTGTCCGAGACGCCTCATGGCCTCGTCGAAATCAACGTCGTAGCCGTTGAACTCAGGACCGTCCACGCATGCGAACTTCACTTTTCCGGCCACGGTCACGCGGCAGGCACCGCACATCCCCGTGCCGTCCACCATCAGCATGTTCAGGCTAACGTCCTCAGGGATGCCGAGTTTCTTGCAGGTCAGGGTGCAGAACTTCATCATGATCATAGGACCGATTGACACTGCCTGGGTATATTCCTTACCCTCATTGACCAGTTTCTCAAGCAGGCCGGTGACCATTCCGTGGAATCCTTCCGAACCGTCGTCAGTGCAAAGGTAGAGGTTGTCACAGGCGGAGGCCAGCTCTTCCTTGTAGATAAGAAGATCCTTGGTCTTCGCTCCGATGATGACATCGACCGCTATGCCTCTCTCGTGCAGCCATTTAGCCTGAGGGTAGACCGGAGCGGTGCCGACACCGCCGGCGATGAATATGTACCTTTGGCCTTTCAGATCCTCATTCGTCTTGTCAACGAAGGCGGAAGGGTTGCCCAGAGGTCCCACGACATCGCTGAAGAACTCGCCTTCGGCCTTGGAGATGATCGCGGCCGATGACGCTCCTATGAGCTGGGTGACGATGGTCACCGTGCCGTTCTCCCTGTCGTAGTCACTGATGGTAAGTGGTATGCGTTCGCCCTTTTCGTCGGAGCGGACAATCAGGAACTGCCCAGGTTTGGCGGCCTCGGCAATCCTTGGAGCCGACACCACCATCTTGCAGATGTTTGGAGTCAGCATCACTCTTTCAAGAATCTTGAACATAAGCTATCTAAAAATAGTGTTATTAAATGTAGCGGGCAAATGTAGGAAATTAAGTCGATATTCCAAATTATTCCCGAATATATGATGCAGGATCGCGCCCGATTGTCCGGTTTTGCGTTCGTTCTGTTGATTTGCCATAATTTAGTAAGCGTTAATGATTATTTAGCTTCGGAAATGTGTGTTTTGAAGGATTTTAATTGTATATTCGCAAAATTAGAGATGAGTGCCGAAAGGTACGATGTCCGTGACGATAAATGACACATTGATATGGCAAAGAAATCTACCTTCAAGTCCAATTGGCCGAAGTATCTTCTCCAGTGGGGAGTGCTGGCGCTGCTGGTTTTCTTCTTGAGCGGACTCGCTTCGCTCGTGTTCACTGACATGAATGCTCCGGATCCGGAAAAATACTGCCCTTTCGGTGGCCTGGAGGCATTGGGAACCTATTTCGCCAACGGTTCATTGCCTTGCTCGATGACAAGCATGCAGATCGCGATGGGTGTTGTCCTCGCGGCGGCTGTCGTGCTTCTCGGCAAGCTGTTCTGCGGCTATCTCTGTCCCGTCGGAACGGTGGAGGATCTTCTGAAGAAACTCAGGCAGGCCATCGGGTTCAACGCCTTCAACATCAATGAGCGCAGTGTCGCCGACAAGGTGCTGAGGATCGTGAAGTACGTGCTTCTGTTCATTACCTTCTACATGACATTGACCGCAAGCGAGCTCTTCTGCAAGAATTTCGACCCGTACTACGCCACGGCCACGGGATTCAAGGGTGAGATCACGCTTTGGATGTCCGTCGCCGCGTTGGCGCTTGTGCTTATCCCCGGTCTTTTTGTGGACAGGTTCTGGTGCAAGTACATCTGCCCGCTCGGAGCGATCTGCAACTCCCTCAAATTCTGGGTGTGGATGGTCGTGCTGGTGGGTGTGTGGTGGATTCTTGACCTTCTCGGACTACAGTTGCCTTGGGTCTGGCTGCTTGGAGCCATGTGTCTGCTCGGCTACCTGCTGGAGATCCTTTGCGGAAGGCCGAAGCCGCAGCTGCTCGGCGTGGTTATCGACAACGGCAAATGCAACGGCAACTGCCGCCTCTGCCAGAAGAACTGTCCTTATAATATTGATGTCCCGTCATTTGAAGGCAAGGTCAATTCTGTTGACTGCACCCTTTGCGGCGAGTGTGTCGCCTCCTGCCCTCTTGGCGCCCTCAGTGTCGGCGTAAGAAAGGAGGTTGATGGAAAACGCTGCAAGTCAGCCAAGTATATTCCTGCGGTACTGACTGTCGTGGCTGTCGCCATAGCGTTCATCATCGGAGGAAAGTTCGAGGTGCCTACAATCGACGAGAAGTGGGGGATAGAACCGGGAATGAAACTGGAGACGGTCAGGATGGAAGGCCTCAAGTCGGTCAAGTGCTTCGGCAGTTCGATGGCCTTCAAGGCCAGGATGGAGAAGGTGGCGGGAGTCCATGGAGTCAGGACATTCGTCGGAAGCCACACGGTCGTGGTCACCTATGACGCCAACGCCATTGATGCCGCGAAGGTCGAGGCTCTGATCTTCGTCCCTTCCAAGTTCAGGGTCAACAGCCTGGAGCCGGAGCAGTACGACTCGCTCAAGTGCGTGACCATCAGGACGGAAAAGATGTTCGACAAACTCGACCTCAACTACCTCGGAATGCAGATGAGACTCACGGAAAAGAAGATATTCGGTCTGGAGTCCATCTACGAGTGCCCTCTCATCGTCAAAGTGTACATGGCGCCTGACGAGGATCTGGACGAGGCGTGGTTTAAGAATATTGTCGAGAAGAAGACCCTTGAGATGCCGGTTCACGGCGGCGGGGTCAAGACGATGGATCTCGGATTCAAGTTCATCCGTTTGGAGAAGGGAAGCACCATGATCTCCACTCCAGACTACCTAAGGATGATGTTCGACCAGTTCGCCGCTGAATATGCCCGTGAAACCAATCTTGACACGGCCCAGTGGTGGTACGAGATTGTTGACCGCAACTACGAGAAGCCTATCGTGAAGAGAGGAATGCCATTCCTCAGCAACCATCTGTCCTCCCATGAAGGGGTTCTGGGAACATACCTCACCCTTAACGATGATCTGGAGCCGTGCATCCGCATACGTTACACGGCTCCGATGACCGAGGCCTCGCTTTTCGAACTGATGACGATGCCGAAATGGACCATCAAGTTCTCGGATGATGACATACGCGAGGTCGACGCCAAATTGAGTTTCGGAGAACCGGGACGCAGCATCCCCGTCAAATAAGCGTTCATATTCATAAATAGAGGGTTATTCTATTGCCGCTTAATTAGATGAAAGGAATATACATCGCGCTCGCCTTGCTTTTCGCCGCGTCTTTTACAGCCAGGCTTGATGCTCAGATCGCCATATCTGAAGATATGTTCGGACGCACTTCATTCACGGTGAAGGCGCAGGTCCTTGACTCGCTGACGCGGGAGCCTATCGCGTTCGCTTCGGCGTATCTCAGGCATCCTAAGGACACGGTCATCACCAGTTTCGCCCTGACGGACACGCTCGGCAAGGCTGAGTTGAAGAAAGTGGCGAAAGGAGAGCATCTGCTTTGCATTGAATATCTCGGCTACAGACCTGTCTATAAGAAGATTTATGTCCGTGGCAACTATGACGCGAAGACGATCCTGATGAGACCGGACGACAAGATGCTGAAGGCGGCGTCTGTCTCCGCGGTCGGGACTCCGATGGAGATGAAAGGGGACACCCTCGTCTACAACGCCTCCTCGTTCAGGGTGATGTCCAACGACAACCTTGCGGATCTGCTGAAGAAGATGCCAGGCGTGGAGGTAGGCGAGGACGGAACCGTCAAGGTCAACGGCAAGGAAGTCAGCAAGATAACGGTCGGAGGCAGGACGTTTTTCCTTGGGGACAACAAGGCCACTCTCGACAACCTTCCGGCCCGGATCGTTGACAAGGTGAAGGTCATCGACAAGGAGTCCGAGTCCGCCGAGTTCACCGGCATCAAGGGGGACAAGGAGAAGGTGATGGATGTGGAGTTGAAGGAGGAATATAAGAGCGGATGGTTCGGCAACGCCAAACTCTCGGGAGGAACGACAGCTTCAGGCAAGGATGACAACGGATTCAAGGAAAGGAAGGATCTGCTCTTCAGCGGCTCCGCGATGGTCTCGGCCTACGGCGAGAGTAACCAGCTCACGACCATAGCCAACGGCTACAACTTCATGGCTCCCGGATCCGGGATGCTGGTCATGTATGACGGTAATGAGAGCGATGTCCCGTCGTTGCCGTACAATGGCATGCACAGAAGATGGCAGGTGGGGACGAACTTGAACTCGGATGTGATAAAAGGCTTCACCACAGATGCTTCGGTTGTTTACTCATCAGAGAACGTGGACAAGCGTTCGAGGACTGACCGGACTTCATTCAAGGAGGATGGCGACCTTTTCGACACTTCAGGCGAGGTTGAGAACGGCAATCTGGACAAGTTCAGTGTGCGCGCCGAGTTCAAAAAGAAAAACAGGAAGAAGACATCACTTTACTTTGAGCCATACTTTTCCTGGTATGACTACAACAACACTTCCACTGGCAACACACAGTCGCTTATGGAAGGTGTGGAGAGAAACCGTTCGGTGTCAAACACATTTTCAAAGAAGAGTGGAATCTCCACCGGAGGTGATTTGAGCGCCGGAATCAAGAAACTCGGCAAAGATAAACGCGCGTTGACCCTTGATCTTGACTACACTTTGAGTGCGAATGACGGAAAATCGACAGAATATTCAAAAACAACGTTCGCTTCTTCAGGCAAAGAGGACATTCGTGATCTGATTTACGACAAGGACGGCAGTTACAGTGACATAGGCGGATCGCTCAAATACGTCGAGCCGTTAGGCAAGAACTGGGCGCTGTCCGCGACATTGAGCTCGCGCTATAGTGTAAGGAAGTCAACCAGTGACGCGTCCAATGCTGACGGATCGGCCAACGACTACTACTCGTCTGTGTCGGACAACTACTATTTCTCCAATGTGGGGCAGATTCTGGCTCAGTACAACAAGGGAAAGACCAACGTGCAGTTCGGTGGTCAGGCAAGGCTCTACAAGAACGAGAACTACGCCCGCTCTTTCGGGCTTGACACCAAGACAGGGGTTGACGAGTGGCAGACAACGCTTTCGCCTTTCGTGAACGTGAGGTATTCAGACAAGAACAACAATGTGTATTTCAGACTGTCCAGCAGAACGGCCAGGCCTTCTTCCGCCAGCATTGTGCCGACATTCAACATTGTCAATCCTACAAGGATCACGGCCGGAAACATTTACCTTAAACCGGTTACAAAAGAATCTGTGACCACCACCTACAGGGGCTCTTGGGGGAAAGCCCGGTTCAATGGATGGCTGTTCGGAGATTATTCCTCCAATTCGCAGGTGTCAGCCATTTGGTTTGATGAGAACAGCGTCAGATATTCGATTCCGGTGAACACTAAGAAACCTTCCTATAGTTACAGCTCCGACTTTAATTTCTTCACCCCATTGTCAAAGGACGGTAAACTGCAACTCTCCGTCAATGGTGGATTTGGTGTCACCAGATCTGTAAGTTATCAAAGCAAAGGCACTCTCGACAATCTTGAGATCGACCTTGACTCTTTTGACTACACCGACTTTATGAGCAAATTCTGGGGAGACGCTTCCGGAAACCTTTTCTACTCCGGACAGAGCGGCTTTCAGGAAAGCTTGACCCGAAGTGTCAGAACGAATATTAGTATGATGGTAACCTTGAATCTCGAACGCTTCTCTCTGCAACTCGGGTCAGGGGTTAATAATTCAAAATCAAGATATTCCCTGGATTCAAAGGCGGATACAGATGTTTGGGATACAAATTTTGGAATAAGTCCATCCTACACATCGCCTCATGAGTTTGAGTTCCAGTCTGATTTCTCCTATAGAATCCTGCGAGGTTATGGTTCCGGTTATAATGATGACTATGTCCGCTGGAATTTCAGTGTCGGAAAGAACATAAAGTCTTTCAATATCACCCTTACCGCTCAGGACTTGCTCGACAGCGCAAGGTCACTGATGCGTACCGTGCAGGATGATTACGTCCAGAACTCCTACACGAATGTGCTCGGCCGCAGGATCATCCTCTCCTTCACATGGAACTTCGGCAAGATGGACGCCTCCAAGAGCGGAGCGGCCCAGAATGCCATGTGGAATATGGCGTACTAAAGCAGATGCCCCAGGAAGCGCGCCTTCTCGGAATCTGACATACCACGCCTGCGGGCATATTCATCAATCGCCTTCTGGCTGACGCGGCGGCGGACGATGTGTTTCCTGTAGGAACCGTCAGGCTGCTCCTCGTAAGTGATTTCATTCCTGTGGCAGGTCACGGGTATTGCTTCATTTGTTCTCGTTCGTTTTGTTTGTGTCTGTTGATCAGCCTTCGGCCTTCGGATGTTTGATTCCGACAACAGTAAGGACATCGCCATCGACCTTGAACCTGACATCCATATCATTGAATATCATTCCGTAAACCTTGTCCGGATCGTTCTGGTACCTGGGCCTCGGGTCTTGTGCCAATACCTCCTTCAGGGCGGCTACATCGGCCTTTGTCCAGCCTGGGATGGTCACTTCGACAGGCTCAGTGACCTCATCCGCGAACACGACCTTCAACGGCCTCCATTCCTTGTCATCGACAAATCCCGACACGGCATCCGGATGGCTGTCCGCATAAGTGACGTAAGGCTTTATGTCATAAATCGGTGTCCCGTCCATCAGATCCGCTCCCAGAACATTGATCACCGGCCCGATCGGTTTCCCGTCCGAGTCCTTGGCGTCATATTCAATGGATTCTATCCTGACCGACGAGAGCCCAAGTCCGTTAGGCCGGAAAGGGGAGCGGCTGG
>ULYS01047430.1_pt1 | contig 14263 bp, 9 predicted proteins | sample 1962381 | NCBI WGS metagenome assembly ULYS01 (sample SAMEA4835869, study PRJEB28245) | human gut metagenome | biome: gut microbiome; material: fecal sample | place: Denmark | collected 2008
CGACGCCCTATCCAGCTAGGCTACGGGCCCTTATATACAACAATACTAAATTTTGTATGTTTTAGTATTTATAGTTAACTATATTTAAAGTTATTATTTTAAATTTGAAAATTTTTAAAAAATAAAATAAAAAGGATAATTAAATTATCCTTTTCCAATAAGTACTCCAGTATTAGCATTTATTTCCATACTATCTACAGTGTTACCACTTTGATCATAAATAGGAACATACCAAACAGTTCTGTCTGCAGATAATGTTGGTGTTCCTGCATACCATCCAGATTGCTCAATATGTTGATTAGCTATTTCTTTTGCTTGTTCTGAAGTTATTTTTGGACTACTTGGGTGATGAGGGGTATATGGGGTATGATGACTGCCACCTCCGGATACAGATCCTGATCCAGAACCTGATCCTGATCCGGAACTTGAGCTAACTCCACTTCCCTGACTGCTGGTACTTGGGGAATCATGGTGTGTTGTGTTGTTTCCAATACCGTTGCCAGAATCACCACTACCAGAGTCTAAACTATTTAAATTACTGAAAATTGGATTTTCACTATTGGTTATTCCATAAGCGGCAACTCCAGCAGCAATACATATAACAATTATGATAGAAATTATTATATTTGATTTATCCAAGGTATTACCTCCATTTTAATTAATAAAATTGTAATTAAATTTTAATTAATGGTACAGTATGTACTATTTTTTTTACAATAATATTATATTAGGTTAATTTAACTTATAAATTTAATCCATGTATTAATTATCGTAGATTAGTTAATAAAATTAATATTATGTTATTTATAGTTTTCTATTTGTAATTTAAACTATATTATATATAGAATATTGGTTATAAATATTAAATGTTAGTTTCTAATTTTTTTGAAAAGAGAGGTGACACATTTGAAAGACAGAATAGTTATATCCCCAACATCTCGTCAAGAGGGCCATGCCGAACTTGTCATGGAAGTCGATGATGAAGGGATTGTTACAAAAGGTAGATATTTAAGTATCACTCCAGTTAGGGGTTTAGAAAAAATGGTTGCAGGTAAAAATCCTGAAACAGCTCCTGTTTTATGTCAAAGGATTTGTGGTGTCTGCCCAATACCACATACTTTAGCTTCTGTAGAAGCTATCGACCATTCATTAGATATCGAAGTTCCTAAAGCAGGAAAATTATTAAGACAGGCTACTTTAGCTGCACATGGTGTTAACAGTGCTGCAATTCACCATTTTTTAATTGCACCTGACTTTGTACCTGAAGAAGATTTCACTACTGCAGTTAAAAGTGTATCTGCTGTTAGGAAAAATGTACAGTATGTAGTTGATATGCTTGCTGGTGAAGGTATTCACCCATCTGATATTAGAGTAGGTGGTATGGCTAGAAACATTACTTCAGCTACAAAAGATAAATTGATTGATAGGTTAAAAGCTTTTAAACCTGATATGGAAAAACACGTGGAATTAATGAAATCTTTCATTGCTGCAAGAGAACTTCCTGAAGGTTTAGGAGTTGTAGATGCACCACTTTTAGCATCTAGTGCATCATACGGTAATCTCGATGAATTTGATTATGATAATTTCTCAGAAGTTTTACCTGAAGCTTGGTATGATGATCCGGAAATAGGTAAAAAAGCATGTACCACCATTCCTTTAATCAATGGTAAAAATGTTGAAACAGGTCCTAGGGCAAGAATGGATAAATTCAACGGATTTAAAGATAAAGGTGTAGTTGCTCAACATGTAGCTAGAGCTGAAGAAATGTTAAATAATTATAATTTAACTATTGATCTTCTTGAACAAATTGATACTTCCGCTCCAGCTAGAGCAGATTATGATGACAGAGGAACTGGTAAATTAGGTATTGGTGTAATTGAAGGACCTAGGGGTACTAATGTACACATGGCTAATGTTAAAGATAGTAAAATCCAATTCTATTCAGCTATTGTACCAACTACTTGGAATATTCCAACAATGGGACCAGCTACTGAAGGTTTCCATCATAAATATGGTGCAGATGTTATCAGAGCTTACGACCCATGTTTATCATGTGCAACTCACGTAATGGTAGTTGATGATGAGGATAAAAGCATACTTAAAAACGATATGGTGAGAATATAAGGAGCTAGGAGGAAATTATATGCCTTATCATGCAGAGACAATCGTAGTGGGATGCGGAAATATTTTATTTAAAGATGATGGTTTTGGACCATTTGTTATTCATAAATTAGAAGAATATTTCGAAGACAAAGAGATGCCTGACGAAGTTATGTTTATTGATGCTGGAACCGGAGCAACACACTTTATTTTTTCTCTTCCTGATGAATATTGGAAAAAAGTTATTGTAATTGATGTTGTTGAGTTTGATGCAGAACCAGGGACTGTTAAAATATTTAGCCCTTATGACATGCCTAGAGGAAAATATGAAAATGTTCATTCCTGGCCTGTTGAAGAGCCTCTTCACGAGCTTGCTAAAGATTGTGAGGTGATTATTGTTGGATGCAAACCTCAAGAGATTTCCTCTCCTGATGTTGAAATGGGTTTAACTGAACCTGTTGAAAAGGCAATTCCTGAAGCTATGGATATTATTTTAAAAGAAATCGGGGTAAAATAATGTTTGATAAAATTAGAAAAGCTTTTGGTGGTTCTGAAAAACCTAAAGCAGAAACCAAACAAAAAATAGAATCTGCTCCTGAAGTTGAAGAAACAGCAGCTCCTGTAGCAGAAACCAAACAAGAAACAGCAACCAACAAACCACGTATAGGTTACATTCACTTAAGTGGTTGTACTGGAGATGGTATGTCCTTAACTGAAAACTATGACATTTTAGATGTTGTACTTACAGAGATGGTTGATATTGTATATGGTCAAACTTTAGTTGACTTATGGGAAATGCCAGAAATGGACTTATGTTTAATTGAAGGTTCTGTATGTTTACAAGATGAACACAGTGTACACGAACTTTTAGAAGCTAGAGAAAAATCTGCATTAATTTGTGCATTTGGTTCTTGTGCTTTAAACGGTTGTTTCACAACTTATGCTCGTGGTGGACAACAAGCTCAACCTAAACATGAATCTTTCTTACCAATCAGCTCATTAGTAAAAGTGGATGTAGCACTTCCAGGTTGTCCAGTAGCTCCTGAAATGATTGCAAAAACTGTTGTAGCATTATGTAATGGAGATATGGAATACTTACAACCTGCACTTGATTTAGCAGCTTGTTCTAATGCATGCGGTTGTGATTTATTAAACAACATTATCCGTCAAGGATTATGTAGTGGTTGTGGAAGTTGTGCTCTTGCATGTCAAACTAGAGCTATAGATATGGTTGAAGGCAGACCAACTATTAATACTGACAGATGTATTAAATGTGGTTCTTGTTACACAATGTGTCCAAGATCATGGTTACCTTTAACACAAATTAAAAAGGATACAGGACTTTAGGAGGAGTTGATTATGGTATTAGGTACTTACAAAGAAGCTGTAGCAGCTAGATCCACCGATAAAAGAATTCAGGAAGTAGCTCAAGACGGTGGTATTGCTTCTGCATTACTTATTTATGCATTAGAAAATAACATTATTGAAGGTGCTGTTGTAGCTGGAGACCCAGGTGATGACTGGGTTCCTATTCCAGAAATAGCTACTACTGCTGATGAAATTCTTTCAGCTGCTGGAACTAAATATTCAATGTCTCCTAATGTATGGGGAATAAAAGAAGCAGCACGTCAACATGGTATTGAATCAATCGGAACTGTTGTTACTCCTTGTCAAATGCAGGGTATTAGAAAAATGCAGGCATATCCATTCTCTACAAGATTCATCGCTGATAAAATTAAATTATTAGTCGGTATCTTTTGTATGGAAAACTTCCCAATGGCTTCATTAGATACTTTTACTAAAGGTTTAATGGATGTTGATTTGGATAAAGTAACAAAAATGGATATTGGAAAAGGAAAATTCTGGATATACACTGAAGGCAGTGATGAACCTCAAGGTATTCCGATTAAAGCTACTCACGGATATGAACAAGCAGGATGTAATATCTGTAATGATTATGTCTGTGAATTTGCAGATATTTCAACCGGATCTGTTGGTGCTCCTGACGGATGGTCTACTGTATTAACCAGAACTGATGCTGGAGTAGATATTTTCTCAGCTGCAGTGGATGCTGGTTTAATTGAAACAAAACCTATGGATGATGTAAAACCTGGTCTTGGTTTACTTGAAAAATTAGCTAAAGGTAAAAAAGACAAAAGTAAAAAAGAAATAGAAAGAAGAGCAAAAATGGGAGTTATGACTCCTACTTATTACTAAATCTTCTTTTTATTTTTTATTTTTTTTTATAATGTTGTAACTGTACAGCCTTCTTTTTCAACAATTACTGTGTGTTCTTTTTGACTTACAAGACATCCTGTTTTTTCTTTAAGTGGATGGTATGGATAAATTGCCATTGCTTCTGATAATTGTTTTAAAGACACGTTCAGTCTGTTTTCTTTAAATTCTTTTGTTAACCATCTTCCGGAAAATGGTAAATGAGGGTAGTTATGTTTAATATTGGTTAATACGTTTTTAGTGTGTTTTAATCTAAATGGTTTGTTAGCTAAAAAAGAATAAATGTATGTTCCAGGAGCATCATTTACGAATCCAAGTCCGTCAGTTGCAAATGGTTCAATAGCTACTGCCTGACCCTCTTCAAGGACAGTTTCATCATGGTTGTCTATATTTGGAACTGAAATCCCTGCATGCAGGTTGTATTGTTCTAGGCTGTGTCCTGTAAGGTTAGCTATTGGATTTAATTTATATTCGTTTATGGCTTCTTCAACAGCAGCACCAATTTCTCCTACAGTTACTCCTGCTCTAACAGTACTTATGGCTGCATCCAGTCCTGCTGCAGATGCTTCAATAATATCCTGCCTTAAATTTATTTCGTCCTGGGTAAAACGTTCATCTAAATTTTTTCCAGGGGCCATTACTGTAATAGCTGAATCTGCAATATAACCGTCAATTTCTGTACCTAAGTCTAATTTAACTAAATCTCCAGCATAAATCATTGTTTCATCGTTTAATGGAGAAGTATAATGTGCAGCTACTTCATTTATTGATACATTGCATGGAAATGAAATTCCTGCTCCCTGTTTAATGGTTTCATTTTCTACAAATTCAACTAAATCGAGTACTAATGTTCCTTCTTTAATCATTTTTGAGGCTTCTTTTCTTATTTGGGAAAGAATTTTACCTGCTTTTAAATAAGAATCAATCATCTTAACAAACCTTTCTTTTAATTATAATAATATTTATATACTTTATTTTATATTAATTATTAATATACTAAATTAATATGGAGGCAATTATGGATATTCCAACAATACCTGACCAACTTTTTATTTTGATTATATTGGTTATAATAGCTTTTGTTGTGATTATTGTTGCTGTTCAATGGAAGAGTGTTGCTAAATCTAAAACTTCTATAGTACTTCTTGAAAAAGAAATAGAACTTAAGAAGATGTCAATGATTGAAAAAGATATTGAATCTAAACGTTTAATGGATAATCCAATTCCATTACCTCAAGAGCAACAAGACAGCCTTTCAGCTATAAGACAATCAACAACACAAGTAAGAAGTGAAGTTGGTTACTTGCACAGTGAAATTAATGAACGTTTAGCTCGCCTAGAAGCACAGACTGAACAGAAAAAATTAGAAAAAATGCTTAAAGAAATCGAAGCTAAAGAAGCTAAACTCAAAAAACAATAAGGTGATATTATGGGTCCTATTGATGTTGTTGCAATTGTAATTTTAATAGTAGCTATTTTAGTTTTAGTTTATTACTATTTACAAAATAATCCTGCATCTGTTCAGAAATTACGTAATTATGTTCCAGCTACTGCAGATCCGCATATGGGTGAAATATTGCAAAATGATTCTGACTATGATGATTTGTCTAGAGAAAAAGACACAGTTGAAGAGTCTAAAGAAGAATCAATGAGTAAAAGAATTAAAATTAAATTAAGTGATATTGATATGTCTGGATTAAATACTGATGCTTTTTCTAATAAAATCGATGCTTTTTTAGATGAAAAAAGCGAAGAATTAATTCAAAGCTGGTCTTTAGCTACTACTAATGATTTAAAAGACCTTGAAGACAGATTTGATAAAACCACTCAATCTGTTGATGATTTAGAAAAAAGCTTTAAAAAATTCAAAAAATCTTCTAAAGTTTTCCAAAAAGAGACTGAGGAAAAATTAGAAGAAATTGATAAAAGAATTAAAAGTTTAGAGGATAATTAATAATTATCTTCATTTTATTTTTATAGAAACATTTATATAGTGTGTTTCATATATTATATATTGTAGTTTTAAATTACTATCTTTTTATTCGTATAGCAGGGTGGGGTAGTCTGGTGATCCCGCGGGGCTCATAACCCCGAGATCCCTAGTTCAAATCTAGGCCCTGCTACTTTTTATAAATATGGCAAGTTAAAGACAGCTGTTGGTTTTTTAACTAAGGAAACTCCGCCCATCATTACAGACTATGGCGTTGAAAAACGTATACTGAGAAGTATGACTCTGGAGCAGAAACGACACGTCTTTTAATGGTTGACTATGATATTTAATTGAGGACATTAAAAGAATCGGTGAAACGGCCATTCCATAGGATGCAAGAACAAAGAATGCTGATGACTACTGTACGAGGCAAAAGTAGTTCGCTAAGATGAATGCTGTCAAACAGAAGGTGGGTTACTCTTAACATGCCATAATATTTATTTTAATATTTGCTGATTTTTTTTATTTTCATTTGGATAACAATTTTTTTATGTTGTTTGGTTGAAACTCTTTTTTTAGCCGTCATTTTATTTTGTGTATAATTTATTAACATTTTTTAGCAATATTTAAGACAATTTGCAAATTACTTTTTATTTTATTATTTTTTAATTAGTAAAAACTTTAGCAAATTTTATATATTGTAAAGTATTATTTACAATTATAGTAATTATAATAAAATATTGCTATAATTTTGAAATAATTCAATGGAAGAGGGGGGTGAAAATATTAAAAGATTAGGTAAAAAAACATTTTTTATTTTTTGTCTATTAATGTTGTTTATTGTTACTATGAGTTTGGTATCTGCTAGCGATGAGGTTAATAATGAAACTATTATTGCTGATGGCATTGTTGGTACTTCATTAGTTGCTGACGGTGTTCAAATAGCTAATGATGTTAATGTTGATGAAATTGGCAATATTTATTATACTAATTCAATTTACAGTAGTAGTGACTATGGATTTATTGATATTCATGTTAAGGATTCCTATAATCCACTTACTAAAAATTGGACTGAGGATGGTGTAGATTTAGCCGGCGCGGATATTAAAATTTTAGATTCATCTGATAATTTGGTATTTGAAGGTAAAACTCTTGCCGGAGGTGCTTACTCTATTGGTAATTTGCCTTCAGGAAGTTATAAAGTACAGCTTAGTTATTCTACTTATGAGGTATATACTGAAAATGTAAATGTGGGTGCTAATTCTGCTGTAGCAGTTAACCACATGTTTGTTCCAGATATTTTGTTAATTGTATCATACAATTCACACAGTGAAAAAGTAGATTATCTGATGAGTTTATCTAAAAGAGTAGCATATATAGACACTGGAAATTTTGACAAGACTAGAGAATGGTTATTTGAGTATGCAAAATACATTCAAATTGACATGTTTTCCTCGACATATAAGGATTTTGGAACTGCAGAAGCAAGGAAATTATTAAGTAAATCTCCAGCTAATGCAAATTATAATGTGGCATATACTTTTGGTTTCTATGATAAGAATACTCTTGATAATTTGGGTATTCACTTTGTAGGTGGATCTGCATCCAACAACAGTCCTAATACTGTTGAAAATACTTATGTAGGATCATATTTCCAGGCTCCGGATATTGAGTCTTCTGAAGTTTTTGTAGCTAATATGAATAATTACTTAAAATATATATTTTATTTAATTAATCCTCAAAAATACATTAATCCTACACTAGATACGGCAACTACTCCAAGAATAAGTCCCGAATGTGGTATTTATCATCCTGTTTTAGGTACTTATACTGTTGTTCCTGATGCCGAATTGATTAATCAATGGATTATAGCTAATCCAGGATATAATAATGATGGGAAAGGCAGTTTAAATTGGATGTTGAAAGAATATGTTGCATGGCAAGAAAAAGAGTTAAATCCAACAGAATTATTTAGGCTGTTTGAAAATGATTATATGAACAGATATAATACTGACACTCCTTTTGTAGCTATTGCTACTTATTACTGTGGAGGTCCTGTAGTTGATGCATTAATCAAATGTTATGAAGCAAGTGGCAGACCTGCATTTAATATATTTAAATTAAGTACTGCTCCGGCTATGTCTTCAATTTTATTAACATTAACCAAAACAACTCAAATTGGAATTTCTGCTGTGGCATCTTTATATAGCTGGTCTTTAAATTACGGCAATCATTCTGCATTAAATGATTTATCAGAAATGAATTTGACAGTAGTTAAAGGTCTTTTTGATGTTTCACAACAAAGTTATGAAAGTGAAACTGGAGCTCAAGCAGAATGGACATATTCAGTAACTATTCCTAGCTTTGAAGGAGTGTTCAGTCCAATTATATTGTCTTACAAAGATTCATTGGGCAAATCTCATGTTGTTCAATCAGGTATTGAAAAAATGGTTAAATTAACTACTGGTTGGGCTAATTTAAAAGATATGGATAACTTTGATAAAGTTGTTTCTATTGTATTATATAATTATCCGCCAGGTAAAGGTGAGATTGGAGCATCTTATTTGGATGTTTTCCAAAGCACTTATGATTTATTAGTTCATTTATCTGATGCAGGTTATGATATTGGAATGAACAAGTCTGACTTGCCTTCAGTTAAAGAATTGTCTGAATGGATAATTTATATGGGTAACAAAGGTACTTGGGCACAAGGTGAATTAAATAAATATGTTGAAAGTAACTGGGAAATGTTAAGACAACATCATCAGTTAGTAACCCAAGAAGAGTTTGATAAGTTAGTTGCTACTAATATGAATCAGGACTTGTATAAAAAGATGGTTGATTACTGGGGTGACGGACTTGGAAAAATAATGGTTTACAATCAAACTTATATTGTAATTCCGGGTTTATGGTTCGGTAAAATATTCATTACTTTCCAGCCAAGTAGGGGTTGGGAAGAGGTTAAAATTGAAAATTATCATGATTTAACTTTACCTCCACATCAGCAGTATGTAACTTTCTATAAATGGTTAGATGAAGTTGCTAATTGTGATGTAATTATTAATTTAGGAACTCACGGTACTTTAGAATGGTTGCCTGGTAGAAATGTAGGTGTTCATGAAGGAGATTGGTCTTTTGAATTGAATTTAATTCCGACAATCTATCCATATATTGTATCCAACCCTGGTGAAGCTATGGTAGCTAGAGATAGGATTGGAGCAATGATGATTACCCATATGACTCCTGCAATGGCTATTTCCGGATTATATGGTAATTATACTAAATTGTTAAATTACATTGATCGTTATAATGACCAAGTAGCAAACAATGTTTCAGGTAATGCATATGAATATAAAAAGTTAATTTTAGAATTAGCTCCGTCATTAGGCTTTGAAAAACCTAAAAATGGTCAAACATTTGAGGCATGGCTTGAAGATTTACACACTTACTTGGATGACATGCAAAATGATTTCAACACTTATGGATTACACACTATAGGTAAAATATTAAGTGGTGAAGAGCTTATTGAAGAAGTAATAACTATTATAACTTCCAGAACTACAGTTTATAATCATATATTGCACATGATTTATCCAAATCTAAAAGATAAAAATTATTACAATGATATTAGAGGTAATTCCCAATATTATGCTCAATCAGAAGTTGTAAAAACATGGTTAAGAACATTTATTGGTGATCTTGTAAATAATACATATACTTTTGATGAAGTAGCTAAGAGGTATGGTATTACAAATAAATCTTCTAAGTTATATCAATCATTAAACTATTCCACAAAGGTTATTGAGAATATTAAAAATAATAATGAGTGGAATGCAATAATGACTGCATTGTCTGGTGGTTATGTTACTCCAGGATTATTTGCTGATCCTGCTTATGCAGATTCTATACCTACCGGGCATATGGGTCGTACTTCTGATACTACTAAAATGCCTACAAAAGCAGCTTATGAATCAGCAGTTAAAGTTGTAGATTTATTGCTTGTGAATTATTATGAAAAACACGGCAAATGGCCGGAACTTACTGCTTTAATATTATGGGGAACTGAAATATTAAGAACAGAAGGTATTGGTGTTGCAGAATTCTTATACTTCCTTGGTTGCAGACCAACTTGGAATGATGGAGATGAAGCTGTAACTGGTGTTGAATTGATTCCTATTAATGAATTAACTGTGACTTTAAGTAATGGTAAAGTTGTCAACAGACCTAGAGTAGATGTTTTTGCAAGTATGGTTACCAGTAATGTCGATTGGATTAAATTAATGTTAACTGCTGTTGATTTAGCTTTAAATTCAACTGATGATACTGTTGCAAATAATTTCTTGAAAAAACATTATGCTGAAAATCCAATGAAAGATAGGTTATTCGGTCTTCCTGGTGCAGTTTTAGAAGGTACCGGTATGAGTAATACAATTCCGAATACTGCAAACTGGAATCTTACAACTCTCAATGAGGATTTGGCCAGAATTTATCTTGGACGTGTATCCTACTCATGGACTCTTGATGACCATGATAATATTGTTATTACCCAACAAACAGAAAATTTCAAGTATCTGCTAGGTAAAACAGATTTGATTACTCAGAACTTTGACAGTTCTTGGAGATTATTGGATTCTGATGATTACTATGATTGGTTTGGTGGATTGCTTAATGCGGCTAAAATTTTAGGAGCTAATCCTGATACTGCATTTGTAGATATAAGAAATAAAAATAATTACATTATTAGAACTTATGAAGAAGAATTTGAATTGGAAATCCGTACTAATTTGTTAAATCCTAAATTTGTAGATGCATTACTTAGTACTCAGGCAGGTTGGATACAGTGGAATTCTAAGTTCCAAAATGCATTTGGTTCATTATATGTTAATCCTGGTATGACACTTGGTTCTCAGTTAGGTAATGAGATGGTCAGCACACTTCTTAAATACTCTGGTAAGATTGATAGCTTAGCAGCTGCAACTTCTTTCCAGTCTGCAGGTGCATTCATGTTTTATATGTATTATCAGGGAAAATGGGAGAATCCTGATCCTAAATTAGTTCAGGAGTTGGCAGATGAAATTATTAGGAACGCTATTAAATATGGTGTTGCTTGTTGTCACCACACCTGTAAGAATTTGGATTTTAACATGAAACTTATACAGGCCAGTTCATTATCTGCAGCAGATAAAGCAAAATATGCCGAAATATTATCTCAAGCTACATTAACTGATCCTCTTTACAAAGATGATGGTAGTACAGATAATCCGTCTAATCCTGATGCTTCAGATAAAAACAATACTGAAGATAATAATCAGCAATTAGTTAATGGAACTACTGATGATCAAAGTAGTGGGGATATGGCAGGTGGAGCAACTGCAGCGGGTTTGGATACTTCTGTAGATCCATCCAATGCAAAATCTGCATCATCTCAATCTAAAAATGATGCATCTAAAGCAGATTCTTCTAAAGGTGAATCTGGTGCAGCTAGTGTTCATGAAATTTCTAAAAGTTCAGCATCTAAATCTGCAGCGGGTCAATCAAGCACTCCTATTGTGCTTATTATTGCAGTAATATGTTTAATTGCAGTATTTGTTGTAGGTTATGCTAGAAACAAACGTGACAATGATGAAGATGATTATTAATCATTTTTCATTTTTTCTTTTTTTCTTTTTTTAATTTTATCGCAATTTTTAAATATTTTTTATTATAATAATTATCATTATAATGTACTTTTCGTAAAGTAAAATTTAATAAGGATAATTGTACTTTGCTTAAATTATGTTTTTAATATTAACTAATGATGTGATATAAAATGGTTAAAAAGATTAAATTTTCTTTAATTTTATTATTATTGGTTTTTATAACTCTTGGAGCAGTCAGTGCTGCAGAAGATGTTAATACAACTGCTGATAATAATTTAATTTCAGATAGTGCAGTATCTTATGAGCCAATCAGTTATAATTATTTCTCAGACAGTGATATTATGACTGCATCTGTGTCTCATAGTGTAAGTTCATCTAATTATGGCACTTATTTTGATAATGAGGGTAATCTTAAGTCTTCTTCTGTTAATTCTGGAGACACTATGAATTTAGATGGATCTTTTAGCGGTAAAAAATTTATTTTAAATAAACAGTTAAATGTTGTAGGTACTTCAACTAACAGTATGAGAGATTGTACTGTTGTTCTTTTAAGTGAAGCTTCTGGAAGTACTGTATCTCATTTAAATATTGTAAATAATGGTGTTGATAAACAGGGAGTATTTATTGTTGGAGCTACAAACTGTAATGTTCATGATAATAAAATAACCTGTTCTGGAGTTTCTTCATTCCCAATTGCATTAAATCCTGGTTCTCATCACAATATAATTTCAAATAATATTATATCAAGTTCCGGAGATACTGGAATTCATAATAAATCACTTTGTTCTATTGTTTTTGGAGGAGCTAACTATAACACCATAAGCAACAATCAAATTAGTGTTGCAGATGCTAATGCAATCTATGGATCTGCATATGATAGTGGTGCTTTTATAGGTGCCAGATCATATAATAATGTTGTTTTCAACAATACCATAAAAGTAACTGTTATTCCAACCAGCTGGAATTATGCTATCCAGCTTATGGGTGATAATAACACTGCTGATTCCAACACCATTATCGGTGCATTTAGGGGAATATCCAGTGATGGTTCAACTATTGTTAAAAACAATAAAATAATTAATTCTACAGGTGTTGATCATAATAATAAAAGTATAGTTATTGGAGGGGAATATGGTATTGTTGTAGGTCAGAACTCCATAATTTCCAATAATTTAATTCAAAATGCATTGTTAAGCGGTTCTGGAATTTGTGCAGCTGACGGTTCTAAAGTAACTAATAACACTGTTGATGTTAAAGGTAAGGGATACGGTATTGATGCTAACGGTAATTATGTTTTAGTTGATAAAAATAATATAACTACCAATAATGGTGCGGCTGTTTATCAAATGGGTCAATATGACTTTTTAACAGTTACTAATAACAATATAGTTTCAGTAAGTGGTGTCGGTGTTTTACTTAAAAAACAATCCAGTACTAAATTCCCTGCTAATATTGTAATTACAGATAATGATATCAGAACTTCCAATATTCTTGCAATTGATGCTGCTGAAGCAAGTAAAGACTCTTTTACTATTGAACGGAATAATTGTCACGGGTCTATGGTTGCAACTCCTGTGGGTACTGTTGATCCATCCAAACCGGTATATGTTTTCAACGGTACTGTTTACACAGTTACTGAAGATAATTATTACACATTCTTCGATGAAAAGGGTAATTTAAATTCATCTATTGATATGGGAGATACTTTAAAATTTGTCGGAACTTTTACAGATAAATTAATGCTCATTACTTCAGGTGTTAAAATTATTGGTAATGATGCTAAATTTATAAATTCCATGTTTAAAGTAACTACTTCTCATGCATGGATTGAAAATGTAACTATTATTAATAAAAATTCCACTTCTGAAAACAGGTGGGGAGTTTATATTGTTGATACCAATCAGGTTAAGCTTTTAAATAACAACATTTCTGTTGCTGATAAAAATGCAGCTTATGCAGTTTATATTTACAGATCAGGAAACGTTGAAATAATCAATAACACTTTATCATCTGGCGGTAATTATTTAACTTATACAATACTTGGTTATGGTGCAGAAAACTGTGAAATTTCCGGAAATATAATCAATACTTTAGGAACTGGTGAATTGCATGCATATGAATCTTCTAAATGTATTGATGGTGTAAATGATGTTAAAGAAATTTTCAGAACTTATGGTATTTTGATGATTTATTCATCTGATAATAAGGTATTGAATAACAATGTAACTGTCAAATCTTTAATAAATCAATCTAAAGCAACTATAGGTGGTAATTTATCTACTAATTCATTAGTTGGTATTGATTTCTATTTTGATTCAAATGATAATGTAATTTCTGGAAACAATATTCTTGTTGAAGG
>ULYS01026211.1_pt1 | contig 14037 bp, 23 predicted proteins | sample 1962381 | NCBI WGS metagenome assembly ULYS01 (sample SAMEA4835869, study PRJEB28245) | human gut metagenome | biome: gut microbiome; material: fecal sample | place: Denmark | collected 2008
TTTTTCCACGCACTACCAAAGCCGTCTGCCTTTTTCTTCGCCTTCTCCGCATCGTCGCCAGTGTCGCCCAGAGATTTTCCCAGACGGTCCATCTCCTTTTTGAGACTTCCGGCCTCCTTTTCCGCTTCGGCAAGCTTCGCCGCCAGCTCCTGTGTCTCTTTCGATGTTTCGCCGGTCTCCTGCACAGATCGATTAAACTGCTTTGTCAGGTCGTCGACTTCTTTGCTCGCAGACTCGTACTGTTCGCCCAGGCTATTGATTTTGTTTCGCAGGGCCTCTGAATCCTTCCCGGTCGTTTTCATATCGCCGCCAAGGGATTTACAGGCTTTCGACACCCGATCCACGCCGCTGTCAAAGTCGCCGGTGTCCACAGAGATTTTGACGAACAGATCAAATAGATTCATCTTTTACTCACCTGCCTTTTTCTCTGCGATCCGCCTGACAAGGTCTGCCGCAACCTCCTCCGCGTCGCATGGTCCCTCCGGCTGACCGCCTGGCAGGACAATCTCCATCCAGTCCGTCAGCCGCTTACCGCTGACGGCGTACATCACGCTGTTTAGGCACTCCGCCACATAGCACTGAAACGCCAGTCCCAGCGACAGGTCGTCAAACCGCGCCGCGCAAAACGTGAGGAAAGCGTTTACTGTGCTTGGGCCGTGGTATTCTCCGATGCAGAGCCAGAGACAGCGGCGTCCGTTTCTGTCTCCGCAGAGGGAAAAAGCCCGAGAAACTCCGGGTCCGTCATGAGGTCGACAATGTCGGAAGTGAGTTTGAACAGATTCAAGCTCTCCGCGTATGCCTCCGGCGTAACGCCAGCCAGCGCCGCCAGAAGCTGCACAATATCCTCCCGGTGCCCCTTGATGAGAGCCGGAGCGGATTTTTTCACCCGCTCCAGCATAAACTCCTTCGGTTTCTTCCCCTTCGGGCAGCGCTGCCGCTGGAACAGCGCCGCTGCGGTCTGATCTGCGGCGATATTGGCAATAGGTTCGATGATTTCCGCGATCACGTCCAGCGTCCGCTCGCCTTTGATATCAGAAAGCTTCATGCCCCAGCCTCCGCCGTACCTGCCTTGACAAAGACCTCATAGGGCACCTTGTTCTGGTCGACCATGGAATAATGGCCGGTAAATTCAAAGGCAAACTGACCCTTTCCCTTATTGGTGCTCTGGATCTGGAAACCGCCGGTAGACAGGGAGTTAAGCATATGGATCGCGACAAAGCCGCCGTTTGTCGCGCCGTTTTTGTCGGAGTAATCGCCGACCCACCAGATATCCTTGAAGTCCGTGTCCGCAACATCGTTGCGCGGCGTGATCTTCGTTGTGTCGGCCTTGTCCACATCCGCAGCACCCGCCATAAGCGCCGCGGAGGACGTCGAGACCGTGATAAAACTGCCGGACATTTTGACCTCCCATCCGGTCAGTTTTTTCAGTTCTTTGACGTTAGTCGGCGCGTTATCGATATCAGCACCGTAGTCCTCGTAGGTCGGCGTTGCGGCGAAGTTGACGCCGCCGCTGGTCGCGCCGATCATGACAGCAAGGAGCTCCTGCTCCGTCATGCCATCCGTCGTGTCGAAGTCAGTGAGCAAAACGCCTGCGTTCAGCTGCAGCTCCTTAAATGCGTTTTCTGGAATCTTCGTATATTTCATGTTATCGTTCCTCCATTCAGTCCTGCGACAGGTATTCTACTGTGATATTCAAATACCGCCGCTTGATGTTTTTGTCGTCGTCCTGTGCAATATTCTGGCACCATGGAGAGCCGCGCTTGAACCACATCGCGCCGCCGTCATAAGGAACCATGCAGCCGCCAAGTCCGATTGCATCTGCAATTTCCTGGGCCTTCGCATTAGGGCCAGCTTCGCTTTCCGTGTAAAACCAGAGGTTGACCGTCAGGCCGATTTCCCCGCTGTCCCACGCGCCGGTGACCAGCTCATAAGTCAGCCACGGGAAAATCGCGTCCTCCGGCACATTCGAGGCCGGATAAGCCGGCAGAAATTGGGAAAACCACGCATGAAGCGCCTTGTCCTTTGTCATTTTGGAAGGTCCTTTCGTTCTGCGGTGAAGAATTTTAGCCCGCGAATTGTCGCCCCCGCAGACTTCGGTGCTTCCCGTTCCTCCGGGTTCGACGTTACGCGGTATGTGACGCCGGATGCAACGTCGCGGAAATAGTCCATGTATTCAATGGGGACAGTCTTGTTCACCAGCGCGGAATATACCGAGGTAACGCCCTCTTTTTCCGCTCTGCGGGCCTCCATCGAAGTATCGAGGGCCTGGTAATTGAGAAATTCCGCCCCCTCCGTCCATGTGACTTCATAGCCGCCCGCGCCATCCGGGACGCGCTTTTTCTCCATCAGCACACACTGTTGGGAAAAATCATCTAACAGACTCATATCGGGATTTGCACCTCCATTTTCAGGGCTCCACGCCCTTTATTTTTCTCCATGGATTGAGCCGTGCCCGGAAAGCCGCCTGCCAGCCGCCAGCCGCCCCGTTGCCGGTATTTTCTGCGGATTTGCTGTAACTGTACCCGCCGAAGCTTTCGCTTGTATACGGGCTTGCAGCGGCTTCCCCGTACTTCTCCAGCCATGCGGAAATCTCATCCGCCAGGGAAAAGATTGCCTTCGGAATCGCCAGCGCCCAGATGTAGCCGGTGAAGGATTCATCCGTCAGATCTGTCGCTGGGTATTGATGCAGCCCGTCATTGAACACCGAGCCGATGATCCGGAAGTACTGCCCGGACGCGACAAAGGGCAGCGTTATGCTGCCCTTTTCTACGCTATAATCGCCCGGCTGAACGTCCACAACGAACCAGTTATTCAGGTGCCGCAGGATCTGTTCCAGCATCGCCGCGCCCTCCAATTAAGCCACGGAGGCAATGAGTGCGGCAATCTGGCTGCCGTCGGTGACCTTCGCGCCGTAGACGTGCAATCCCTTGACGCCGTCGGCAAAGCGCTTTTCGATGCGGTAAGCCTCGGTCTTGATGATCTGCTCGGCGTAGGTCGTCGCGGTGTTGACCTGGGCCGTAATCACGAAATACGGCGTCTTCCCAGTGTCCGTGCCGGTGCCGGTGTGGACGTTGTTGGACATGTAAACCGTAAAGCCAGCCACGCGGCCAACCTCGCCGTTGAGCAAGGCACTCTGACCGGCGGCGGCGTCGCTCTTGGCGAAGCGGTCGTCCATCAGCAGCAGCGCGTAGACTTCAGGCGGGACAACGATGGTCCGGCCCGGGTTTGGGACGTTGGCCTTGTCCAGCTTCGTGCGCAGCTTCACAATGTTCTCATACACGTTTGCCGCCGTCAGTGCAATCGGGCCGCTGGCCGCGCCGACCGTGTTGCCGGAAGCAGCGCCCGCAGCGATCGTTTTAAGCAGGTAAGCGTCCGCGACATCTGCCAGGCTATAGGCAGCGCGGCTCATCGCAGTGTCGACCAGGTCGCCCGCCGCCTGCACGTTGTCCACGTCGTCGACCTGGAAGTTGAAGTATTTGCACTGGTCGATAACAAGGGTCTGCTCCGTCGTAGTCAGCGCATCGGGATCAGCAATGTCGGTGTTTTTGGTGTAATCCTTGACGGTGATCGCGCCGATGGAGTTGATGTGAACGGTGTCGCCCTGGTTGGCAATAATGCCCTGGTACTCCCGGTTGACCAGGTTCGTTGCGACGTGCGCCTTGTCCAGCGCGTAGAGGAGCCGTGCGCTCCAAAGTTCAGGGATAAAAGTAGTAACAGCCATGTTTATTCTCCTTTCTGGCCAATGGACGCCTTAATCGCGTCCCAGTTTGCATTGATTTCCGCAGCGCTCATGCTGCGAATCTCGTCTGTGGTGTAAGTTTTCGCCGGTGTCCCCGCCGGAGGATTGGCAGGATTCGCCCCTTGCTGCTGCATGGTAGAAACCAGACCCTTGTAAGCCCCGCTGAGCAGCGCGTCAAGGCCCTTTGTGTCCTTGATCTTATCGCCATCTAGCTCCAAGGCGTCCATTTCCTCGCCGCAGCCGCGCATGGCAAGGTCGAGATTCGCGCCGGTGATGTTTTTGCTTTCGAAGAAAGCCCGGACAGCCTTTTCCTTTGCTGCCTTCGTTTCCTTCGCGGTGATGTTGGACTTAAAAGCCTCAAAATCCGAGTGCTCTTTCTCGTATTTCGACTTATAGCCGCCATCGCCTGCCGCCTTTAGATCGTCCAATTCCTTCTGAACGTCCGCCAGCTTTCCCGCGTCGGCCTTATATCGGCTGACATCAGCTTTCAGACCGTCCACGGTTTCTGTGTGTGCCTCGATGATGGTGTCGACCTGTTCGTCGGTCAGACCCATGCCCTTCAGCAATTTTCTGGTAATGCTCATTGTGTTACTCTCCTTTTCTTCGGGGGTCTGTTCTTCGCCCTTTGAGTTTTATAAAAACCGCTGTCCTTCGCGGGTTTTACCAAGCAAAAAGCCAACCGCTGACATTTGTCAGCAGCTGGCTTTGCGTTTCCTATTCTGTTATCCGTCCTTGAGGGCGTCCTCAAGGATCGCGCGGTATTGGGCCGCGTGATCCGCGACGGCAGGCTTGAGATACGGCTGCGCACGGTTACCGTGGGTGTAATGCCAATTGCCGTGTACGTCCTGGTACACCCAGGGCGTCGGCCTGCCGCCGGGGTAGTATTTACCGGTGCCAAGCTCTACGTACGGGGCATATTCGAGGTTGGAGCCGATGAGCACATCGTTGTCATCCACCTGATGCGTTATGCTGTTGCGCAGGGTGCCATTGTCCACAGGGCACAGCTTTTTTGCATATCCCTCCGCCGTCAGCCCGCACTTTTCAAGCCCGCGCATAATCGCCGCTTCAAACGCTTCCTTTACGGCGTCGCTATTGTCCGTAATCTCAACATCGCTCATGGAATTTCACCTCTGCTTCCGCTTCTTGCCGCGGCTTTGCACCGCCTCATTGAGTAGCGGCGCGAAATTGTCCCAAAACCGCAGAAACGGCGCGATATTCCAGCCGTCCCCGCCGGAGGATTTCGGTACAAGCCCCGCCTCGATTGCTTCCACCATTGCCGCGCCTTTCAGTGTCGCGGCAAGCTCTGGCTGCTTCTGTGATTTCATGTGCGTCGCTCCCTTCACAAATCTTTGCTTACCGCCGCCACGCCACAGATCGCAGCGCAAAGGATAAGCCACGCCGCATATGCAAACAGCGGACTCAGTACAGCATACCACGGCCAGTTGACCACATCACACGCCCGCAGCACAATAAAAACGATCTGCATCAGTTCTGCCACCTTCTTTACAAATCCGGGAATGATTGATTTCTTTTCTTCCATGTAATCCTCCTTTGTGCATAGGAAAAGCACCATGCGGCTGCATAGTGCTTTAATTCTCTATTTCGTGTTTGCTGTTGTCGGTAAGTTCAACGCTCATGGTTGTTTATCAATAGTCGTTGTTGGCCTCTGCTTCAATTTCTTCTCCGGTAGAGACAGCCTTTTTTACCGCATCAATTATTACATCGTCCGAAGCGCCCATAAATAGGAACGCCGGGAACCCTCCAAATCTTTCTGTATATGCGCGAATGGCTTCATCAACTGTCATTACACAACCCCTCTGATGATGTCAATTACAAGTTTAACCGCGTTTGGGAATATCCGTTGCATCTGCAAAAAGGATTCTTCATTCGCCGCGGCGCTATCCAATACTTCTGCAAAAAATTCTCGTTCTGTTGCTCCGGGTCGTTTGTGATATTTCACGCCATGCCCAATTCCCAACGGATATGACGTGTTTGTACAATACTCAAGGATATCTGAAATATTTCCGCATTCTGTCAGCGGCATATTTTCTGACTTAAGCATTGCGATTAGGTCGGCATTTTTCTTCGCACCAGATGCTTTCTTAAACGCTAAGTAGTCGCTTTTTATAATGCCCCCTAATCTTTTTCCATTATACGCCATATTGGAGGCATATGCAACTGGGTTTTTCCCGCCAATAAGCCAATCAATGTTATGTCCAAACTCGTGAAACGCCACTTGATACGGCTTCTGATATCTACTTCCGGCCGATGCACTTGCCTCGTCAAAGTGTATGCCTCCATCTCCACCAGAGAAGTATGCGCCCTTTTTATAGTTCCCGTCAACACATTTTAGCTCGTCCTCATATTTTGCATATACTTCTTTTGTTTCCCTGTGCGTACTTTTACTGAGCGTTTCTTTCATCCCGATTCCGAAGCTCGCTGTAATTCCGGAAGTCCCAGAGAAGGTTGCAGGATGTTTAGTTGCTTTCTGTTTCCACCCCACCCACTCCTGATACGTCATATCAGAAATAACCACGCTCTCGCCCGTCTCGGGGTCACGCGCACGGCGCTGCGCGTCGGACGTGTCCACATCGTCCAGCGCTGCGACCATCGTGCAGCGGCAGTTATAGACCTCGCCGGGCCGCCCCTGCGGGTCGCCGGGGAAGCGGCAGCCGTTGGAAAACTTCTCGTCCGTGCCGACCTTCTCCCCGTCCAGCGCCGCGTGAGAATGCCGCGTGCGCCCGTCTAACGTCGCCAGCCACTCTTTTTTGAGCTTGATCCCCATCTTCTCCGCCGCCGCGTAACTGTCCATACGCCCGGCGTTCTGCGCCCCTGTGAAGGCCGTGCGCGCCGTCCGGATTGCGCTGGTGCGGTCCATGGTCGTGATGCGCTGCTGTAGATCGTCCGCGATTCCCCGTAAACTCCGGCCCTGCAGGATAGAGCTGGTCACGCTGGCCGTGATCTGCCGCCGCCCATACGCCAGGTCAATACCACGCCGCAGCGCCCGGGCAGGCGGATAATTGGGCATCAGCTCCGGCTGCTCCACGATCAGCCGCCGGGCCGCCTGCTCGTCCCAGAGGTCAAAACCGACGTTCCCAGCAACCTGCTCGATCGTATACGCCGCATAGTTGCGGTTCAGACTGTAAATGCCCGGAGTCTCGTCGTTTATGTAAGAAATCGCCACGGCGTTTGCATTGGTCATCCGCTGCGCAATCCGCTCCCGCAGTGCCTGGTAGCGCTCCCCGCGTCCGATTTGTGCCAGCCGCCATTGTTTATAGTCCTGCTCCGTCCACTCCTTGCCGTTGACGACCTCGCCAATCAGCGCCCTCATTTCCTCGTCGCGCTTTGCAAACTGCTCAAAGTAAGCGTCGATGGTCTCTTGCAGCTCCCGCCCGGCCTGTGCATAAAGCCGCGCTATGCGGCGCTCCAGATCCCGGAGCTTTTTGTCAGTCAGCGTATGTCCGAGGTCATGCGTCGCCATTGTTATTCACCGGCGCTGGCGGCTCCTGCGGCTCGCCAAAGCTGCGGCCCAAGTCCTCAGCGGACCGTCGCTCCATCATGGCCTCGTACTGGTCAATGTCCCCGTTGATCGTCAGAAGCTTCTTTGTGATGTATTCGTCATCGTAATACTGCGCCCCAAGCAAGAGCGCCTGCGTCTCTTCGGTCTTGTTGATGATCTGATTCCGCGTGTAGCTTGGCTGATCGTCGATACCGGCCAGCCGCAGAATTTCCACAATGAAGCGCGTGACCTCCGCCTCAAACTTGTCTGTTTTCAGGTCAAGCGGCACATAGCTGGCCTTGATTGCCGTCGCAGTCTGGTTTCCCGCCGTGATAGCAGAAGCGTCGAAACACTGAAAATCTTCATACAGCTTCCGTTTCAGCATGTCGATCGTCGTATTGGTCCCTTCGTACGGTGCTTCAATTGTCTGCGGTGTTGCCTTCGCGCCGTCGTCGCCGTCTGCGTGGGCCACATGCAGCGTTTTGAGTCGCTCCACAAATTTTACATCGTCGAGATCATCCATGCCGCCGCAGTTAGAGAGGACCCAATAAATCAGATTCCCCTCGTCCACATTGTTGACCATGTTTGACGTCGCCAAGTCCAGCGCGTCGATGGTGTTGCGGCTCCCGGCAATCTCAGATAGGCACATGCGATTGTTTTTCAGTGGAACGACCGGGAAGCTGGGGTAATTGCCGCCGTCGTATATCTCGCTGCCGCCGACCGGGGAAGTGCGAATCACAAGCTTATAGCTTCGCTTCGGCTTCATCACGTCCATGCTTTTGTTTTTTTCCTGGAAATACTCCGTAAACCCGTCCGGTTCATAGAGTGTGGCCCGCAGCGGCTTGTCCGGTGCAATCTGCCAGAAGCGAATGCCCGCCATCAGCGCACCGTTTTCCTCATCGTAGAGCGGCACAAACTCCAGCAAGCTAAACACCCGCAGGTGATCCAGATCCCAGAAGCCGAAGGACACGCCCGCGACCTTTGCGCTGCGTGCGGCATCCATGATCTCCTGGTCAAAATCGGCACACAGCTTCTTTCCGGTCGATTCATCGCCAAAAGTGACGCCATTGCCCAGAAGATAGCTGACAGCCTGGTCGACCGCAAAGCCAAAGAATCGGCTTGCAAGCTTATGATTTGCCGTCCACATGTCCTTGTGTGCCTTGCCCTGCAGGTCGTAGAGGACTTTTTCATAACGATTGATGGTCGGATTCAATCCGCTATAATACAGCTCCGCATCCGCTGCGGTCTGGTAAGCCGGAGACCCTCGGTGCTCCGTAATAGCAGCGCGGATAAATGCGATACGGCTCTGTTCGCTCTTGCCAGCCGCAAGTAAATCTTGATACGTTTTGATAGTCGCTCACCTCTCTTGCAATAATGATTGATACGCCGTTTTTCCCGCCTTCTGGCGTAGGACGGTATAAGCAAAATAGCGGATATCGTCCATGGCGTGGTCATTCTCTTTTACGGGCCGGTCCGTCTCCGCCTTTTCATCCCATCGGTAGAGACCAAACTCCCGAATGCAGGCGCTGCAGCTGCGGTGGATTTTGATTGTCCCGTCCTGCAAAAACCGCGCCGTCGTGTTGATTCCGGCCAGGACATCGTTTTTCGCCTTGCGGACCGGAAAGCGCTTGTGCCGCCGTATGACCTCGATGAACGACGCCGCCGACGGGTCGACGATCACCGCCTGCACAGGCTTGTCCCCGGCCAGCTGCTCCAGAGCGGTGTAATAATCCTCATCGGTTTTATGCTGCTGTTCCTGTCGCCCAGAATAGTAATATTCCGCAACGCGGGTCGCTGTTTTTCCGTCCCAGCACCACAGCCCGGCAGAGAACGGGTTCAGCGTTCCATAGTCGCAGGAGATATAATACTGGCCGCCTTGCGGGGGATTATCCACAAGGCAGCCTTCGCCGAACATGGGGTAAATTAACCCCTCTGCCAGGACCCACAGGCCCCGGATATAGCGATCATAAAAGACGCCGGAGAACATCGCCTGATAGCGTTCCAGCGTCTTTTGTGACAGGCCGGGGTTGTCCGTCATCTCAAAGTGAAGGTACAGCGTGTTTCGCGCTTCGTGCCTCTGAATCCACTTGGTGTAAAACCAATGCTGCGGGCTGCCAGGGTTGCAGGAAAACCACAGCTTTGCTCCGTCCACGCTGCAGCGCGTCAAGGCCTGCTCGACAAATGAGCGTGGCATGAGCACGACCTCATCCAGCAAAACGCCCGCCAGTGTACGGCCCTGAATCAGCGTGTAACTCGCCTCATCCTTGCCGCCGAACACCTCAAAATAATTCGTCACCGCACCGCGACGCACCTCCATTACTTTGTCGCCGCGCCGCCAGCGGATCATATATTTCTCTTTTGCAAGGCCCATGGCCGTAAACGGAACGATGATATTTTTCGTGCAGCTGTCGACCGTCCGCCCGCAGACACCAAACCGCTGACCGTTAAAGCTTTCCATCGCCCAGCGCACGAAAGACCACATCATGATGGAGGTCTTGCCGGAACGCACAGCGCCATCGCAGATAAGCGCGTCGTATTTGGAATACGGAAAGGCCATGATTTTCTGCTGCTTTTCACTGATCATCGCTTTCCAACCCTTCTGCCATTTCACGCAGGCTTACACTCAAGGCGTCCTCCTGCGTGTTATCCGCCGGCAAACCCAGCTCAACCACGTCGCGCTGACCAAGATACTGCTTCCCAAGCCAAATAGCCATGCTTGCACTCTTTGCCGCAAGCTGCCACTGGCTGCGCCGCAGAGAAATTTTCCCCGCTCCCCGCTTTTTCTTGAATACTTCGGAAAAACTGGCATGATAGGTTCGTTTGCACCAGCTATTTAGTGTTTTATCTGTCACGTCAAACCAGCCGCAGATTTCCTCAAGCGTGCATTGCAGGGCGCAAAGGTTCTCGAACTGCTTCTGGTCTATTTCCTTTCTTGGCCTTGCCATACGCGCCCTCCTTTCTCTATCCTCAGACAACGACATTTGGAGCAGCGAGGTCTGAGTTGAACCGCCATCTTTCCGCAGGATGCGGAATATTTTACCGTTAAACTACCGCCGCATATTGCCGTGTTATTGATGCCTTTCTGCTTGCGTTACCTTTTCCCCTTTGTACATTCCAGCGCCCATTTCGTCAATTTTGGAAAACGGAATGATCGGAACGGTAAGCCGGTCTCTATATGTTTGGTCAATAAAATAGATATATCGGAGTTGGTACCCGGTCAAAATCTCACCGCCGACATAAGCCACATATTTTTTGAAATTGAAGTTGCCGCCGGTTATATCGTAATAGCTTTTGCCTCCAAGTTCTTTTCGCGGGGATGTTGGATTGCTTTCGAGGGTCATCTTGTGTATTTTCTCACCGTTTGGGAGTTGCACCAGATTACCGTTAGGTTTGATTGCCGTCAAAACAAAACCGCTCGCTCGGTATATCGTCCCATCTCCGCACGAACACCCATCCGCAAACGAAATCACCCATTTGATTTGCGGCGCGTTTTTGCGGATTAGTTTCATTGCAATCGAAATCGCGCGGCTTTCGCTATTGTGAGGCAAAACATCATCGAACGCCATGCGGTTCAATTCGATGAATTCATTCCACCCAGTTCCCTCAACAAGCCCTTGGATTTTAGACTTATCTAAAGACGGGCCAAAGGACATGACGCCGTGAAGTCTGCCTTCGTAAAACACGCCGAAATGCAAATTGCTGTTATTCACAACCTTGCCGCTGTAATGGTGCGTTTTCACAAACGGAACGGCAACCTTGCTTGGAATAACTTTTACAATCAGGTCTTTTGCGCTGCCCATTGCCGTATCACCTCATACAATGCATTCCCGTTTTTATTGGCGTTGCCAAACGTTTCTGTTATTTCATCTTCAACACACGTCATAGCATATTCGATCAGTTCTTTCTGTTGTTCATGGAGCGTGAATGTCATTTGACAGATTTCCGATTTGTCCCCATCCGGCAAGGAAAAATCAGTGCCGTACTCATCCTCGTTTTCAATCCCCCAGTCGAAATCAAACGCTGACAAATCCAGCCCCGGCAATTCCTCTGCCAGCAGGTCAAAATCCCAGTCGCTCTCGTTGCTCTTATTATCCACCAGCCGCAGGGCGTTTACCTGCACCGGTGTAAGATCGTCCATGCTGATACACGGCACTTCATCCATGCCGAGCTTCTTCGCGGCCAGCGCGCGGCAGTGGCCAATGATAATAACGTCGTCACGATCTACAACGATAGGCTGCACAAAGCCGTACTGCTTGATGCTCTCCGCGACGTTAGCAATCTGCCGCTTATCGTGTTTTTTCGCGTTCGCTGCATATGGAGTGAGCTCCGATACCCGCCTGTTTGTGATTTGCATGATAGACCCTCCAAAAAGCAAAGGCACCGAGAAAATTTCTCAGTGCCTGTACCCTATATTCATGATACTAGTATAGCACAGATTTTCTCGCTTGTCACTGACAGAAAAGTGACATTTTCACATACTCAAGTTTCGCTCACGCCATACAGCGCAATCACGAACCGCCGCAACGCACGGTCCGAACGCCGGTAAACGCTGCGTTCGTCTAAGCCCATCATTTCCGCTATGCGCGGCGTTCCGCCCGAAATGCGGTGTATGTACATATCAGTTAATAAATCCCGTTCTGCGGCGTCCAGGGCCGCGAGGGACGTGTTCACGACATTGCACGCGAGCTTCGCCCCGGCAATCATCCGCTTGATCTCGTCGCGGTGGATGATATTTGACAGCAGTTTGTCCTCCCGGGCGCTGCCGCCGCCCTGGACGGGCGTAGCGTCCGCCGTTGCGCTTCGGATGTTGGTAGCCTCCAACTCCAGCCGCTGCAGCTCCTCCTGTAGGCTCTGGATTGCAGCAGCCTTAAGCGGGTAATCCCGCAGCTTGTCAATCGCCTTGAATTTCCAGTATTCCATCTGGCCCTCCTATTTTGCGGGCGACTCGTTCTCGCGCACCGCCCGGCTGCAATAATCCTCCGGCGTGATCGCGCCGCCGTAGCGGTCACACACGCTCTTTGTCGCCATTGTCAACCATCCTGTTCCATGCTTCGATTGCTTTTTCTTTGCTGGGCAGCCCAGATACTTTCATCTTCTTTGTGTGGAGGCCATCACCAGCCCTATATCTCCCACAACCGGCATCCCACCCAAAGTCTGCTCTATCGTAGGCATCGTACATATGGATAACGGTTGCAACTCCACCGCACTCAGGGCAGCGTTTCAATTCAGCCATCCTTCATCGCCTCCAATGCTTTTTCTCCCTCCGGCGAGAGGGGAGTAATCTTTCCGTGCTCCACGAGGCCGCGGAACACGCCGTATCCCATGTAAAAGACGATGCCGACGCTGCTTTGGTACTGGACGCAGGGTGCCACGTTCTTCATCACCCACGGTCGTTCAAAATGCTCCTGGCAAAGCATCGACCGCCCAGGCTCCAGCGGCAGGAGGAAGAGCCTGCCTTCCTTGTCTGCCTCGGCAAGCTCGCGCAGGCGGGTATAACTGCAAATGCCCTCCAAATCAGAAAGACGCATCAACTTCAGTGCGATCTCGTCTGTCTTATCTTTCGGCAGGACTTCCTCCGGCTCAAGCCCCGTGTCCTCGTAGGCGGCAAGGCGCTCGCAGATTTCGTCCTTAAATTCACAGTCCTCAGTGCGGCATCCCATGCCGCCGCACGGTTCTTCAAAGCATCTCGGGTAATGCGCGTGCCCATTTTCGCGTTTTGTCAGTCGTTCCATCACGTTCCCTCCGTCCTTTCAAATCTGATCTTCATTTGTGCGGGGCACAAATCAACCTCCGGCCTGCGCTTTCCGGTCCACCGGAGGCCGCCAGCTTGTCCCAGGCACTTCCAGCCAGCTGCCCGGAGGCTGGTCCCGTTTTCCGTGTCCAAAATATAGGTCACAAGCCTCTTATAGCCCATCGCCCGTGCCGCCCTCCACGCTGCCGCATACAGCATAGAGCAGGCGTTCCTTGTCCCGTCCGTACACAGCCGAGTTACCTCCATCGTCCAGCCATCATCCAAGTGCCGTGAAACAGGTCGGCCCACAATAGCAACGCCCACAATCTTTTCACCGTCAGAGCAGCCGATAGAAAACTTATGCCCCACTACGGGCTGGTGGTGCCGATGATGCTGCTCAACGTAGGCGTTTGCCTCCTTTAACGTCATGGGGCAAATCTCAAGCATCATCGCCCACCTCCACTGGCCTTGTCCGGCATTCCAGATAATCAACCTCCAGCAGCAACTGATCCAGCCGCAAATCTGTCCGATCCTCCATGTGGTACCTCCACCGCATGAATCGATCAAAGGATGCCAGCGGGTCAGGCCGGATCAAATCAAAAATTTCTTTTGCATCTGGAAAATATTTTCCACCGTACGCGCCGACGTACATTTCTGCCGCGCCCATCACTTCCGGGAAACTGTATTTTGCAAAAAGCTTTTGCCATTGCTTCAAAATCGAATTCATCATTCTTTTTTTCTCGGCGGCGGTGCTTTCGCTTTCGAATTTGCGTGGGAAGCATTCCCGCAAAAAACCAAGCACCTTCCGCGTCTCGTCAATCGTCACGATATCAGCTCCTTTTTGCATCAGCCCTCTTACGTCTTAGTAAGTCTTACGTAGAGCGCCGCCGAAGTAAGTATAGAGGGATAAGCTATGTTCTTTAGAGCGCTGATTTTCTGGGCTCTTTCTGTAGCTCTTAACTATAGCTCTTACTGTAACTCTATCTCTGTGTTACATTTTTGTTACATCAATGTTACATTGTAACGCTTGCCGTAACATTGTAACGGTTTTGCGTAACATTGTAACGC
>ULYS01061680.1_pt1 | contig 13513 bp, 10 predicted proteins | sample 1962381 | NCBI WGS metagenome assembly ULYS01 (sample SAMEA4835869, study PRJEB28245) | human gut metagenome | biome: gut microbiome; material: fecal sample | place: Denmark | collected 2008
CCAAACAAATCAATGTCAACAGCATTGTTAATTGAAATGAAGTTATCATGTGCGGAAATGACATCAATTTCATTGGCATAATCTACAGGAACACTCATACATTCCGGATTGTTATCCAAATAGTCATACAATTTCTTTGTGCCGGCAGCAAAAGCGTATACCTGACGGCCTTTGTTTAAGTTTTTCTTAGAACCATTGATTTTTCCTGCTTTGGCAATGTCAACAAAAGCATCGACATACATTTCGGTGTGAACACCAAGATCTTTTAAATCGGATTCAGCAATCAGTGAGCCGACAGCGTTTGGCATACCGCCAATTCCCAACTGAAGGCAGGCACCGTTTGGAATCTGTGCAACAATCTGTCTTGCTACTGCGTGGTCAACTTCTGTTGCGGCAGCACCGCCGCCCATTTCTGCGATTGGTGGGTTTGAGCCTTCGATAATCATATCTACTTTAGAAATATGAATTCCATTTTCAAATCCGCCAAGACAGCGTGGCATGTTTTTGTTTACCTCAACGATAATGGTTTTCGCACGCTCGCAGGCAGCTCCCAAATGCGAAGCACTTGGTCCAAAGTTAAAGTATCCGTGTTCATCCATTGGTGCTACCTGCATAACAGCAATATCTACAGGATTTTCCAAATCACGGTAATAACGTGGCAGTTCCGAATAGCGGATTGGAGAGTAGAAAGAAAATCCTTTTGCAACAGCTTTTCTTTCGATTCCGCTCATGTGCCAGGAGTTCCATGTCATGTGTGCAGCCGGATCTTCAATTTTGAAAATCTCCGGTTCCCACATCAGGATACCGCCACGGAAGTTCACATCGTGAAGCTCCGGCAGACGTTTGGCAAGTTCTTTGTCGAAATCCACAGGTGTTGTTACGGTCCAGCCGTAATCCACCCAGTTTCCTGACTTAACCACTTCGGCTGCCTCTTTGGCAGTCACAAGTTTACTCTTATATAATTCGTTCATATCTGGTAAAACCTCCATTCTGGTAACTATATTTGCAATATGTTTATTTTAGCATTATCGCATGGTGCGGTCAAGTAGCCAGTCAGTTCACAAAATGTTCATGGAAAAAGTTTGTTAAATTGTTGACAATATCGTTTTCGTTTGTTATTATGAGTAAGGATTGAATCATAAAAAGTGGTAAATTGTAGTTTGATTTACAGATAGGAAAAAGATATGATAAAAGCAATATATCCGGGTAGTTTTGATCCCGTTACATATGGGCACTTAGATGTTATTAAGAGAGCATCCAAAGTAGTGGATGAATTGATTATCGGAGTGCTTGTGAATCAGGAAAAAACGCCTTTATTTACAAGGGAAGAGCGTGTAGAACTGTTAAAGCAGACCACGAAAGAATTTCCAAATGTGAGGGTTTTAACATTTACCGGATTGACAATTGATTTTGCCAAACAAAATGATGCAAAGCTGATTATCCGCGGTCTCCGTGCCGTGACGGATTTTGAATCCGAGATGCAGATTGCACAGACTAATCACAGCATTGAGCCGGAGATTGATACGATGTTTTTTACTACGAGTCTTGAGTATGCTTTCCTAAGTTCCACCATTGCGAAAGAAGTTGCTTTTTATGGCTCGGATGTATCGAAACTGGTGCCGGAAGTTGTTCAGAAGGCATTCAGAGAAAAGTATGATCAGAAACTGCGAAAGCAGTGATGATAAATTAAGTAGTATTAGTAAAAAATTTATAAGGAGGATATATTCATGTCTAAGAAAGTTGTATTAGCAGGTGCTTGCCGTACGGCAATTGGTAAAATGGGTGGTGCATTAAGCACAACTCCAGCACCAAAATTAGGTTCTATCGTTATTGAGGAGGCTCTTAAGAGAGCAGGCGTGCCAAAGGATGCCGTTGACCATGTTTACATGGGATGTGTAATCCAGGCAGGTCTTGGTCAGAACGTAGCTCGTCAGGCATCCATCGGTGCTGGTCTTCCAATCGAGACAACAGCAGTTACCGTAAACGTTGTTTGTGGTTCCGGTTTGAACTGTGTAAATATGGCAGCTCAGATGATTCAGACAGGAGATGCTGATATCGTTGTTGCCGGTGGTATGGAGAACATGTCCATGGCTCCTTACGCAGCTATGAATGCTCGTTTTGGTTACCGTATGAACAATGGTAAACTTGTGGATACCATGGTAAACGATGCATTGTGGGATGCTTTCAATCAGTATCACATGATGATTACTGCTGAGAACGTAGCAGAGAAGTACGGAATTACTCGTGAAGAGTTGGATGAGTTCTCTGCTAACAGCCAGCAGAAATGTGAAGCTGCTATCGCTGCAGGTAAATTCAAAGATGAGATTGTTCCTGTTGAAGTCAAATCTAAAAAGAAAACAATCGTATTTGATACCGATGAGGGACCACGTCCTGGTACAACAGCTGAGAGCCTTAGCGGTCTTAGATGCTGCTCCGGTAAAGAAGGCGGTGTGGTAACAGCTGGTAACGCTTCCGGTATTAATGATGGTGCAGCTGCGATTGTAGTAATGAGCGAAGAAAAAGCAAAAGAGCTTGGTGTAACACCAATGGCAACATTTGTAGCCGGTGCTCTTGGCGGTGTGGATCCAAAAATCATGGGTATTGGACCGGTCGCTTCTACAAAGAAGGTTCTTGCTAAAACAGGCATGAGCATTGATGACTTTGATTTGATTGAGGCAAACGAGGCATTTGCAGCACAGTCTGTAGCAGTAGGTCGTGACCTTGGATTTGACCTTAGCAAATTGAATGTAAACGGTGGTGCAATTGCACTTGGACATCCGGTTGGAGCAAGTGGATGCCGTATCCTTGTTACATTGCTTCATGAGATGCAGAAACGCGATGCAAAGAAAGGTCTTGCAACACTTTGTATCGGTGGTGGAATGGGATGTTCCACAATTGTTGAGAGAGACTAATTTTACTTTTGGGACGAGCCGGTATTATATCGGTTCGTTCCTGTGATGTAAAAAAGAAATTTTAAATGGAGGATACTTTCAATGGAATTTGTAACATATGAAGTAGAAGGTGCAGTTGGTATTATTACCATCAACCGCCCAAAAGCATTGAATGCGTTAAACAGTGCTGTTTTGGATGAACTGAATCAGACTTTGGATGCAGTTGACCAGAACGAAATCCGCTGCCTGATTTTGACAGGTGCCGGAGAGAAATCTTTTGTTGCAGGTGCAGACATCGGAGAGATGAGCACATTGACAAAAGCAGAAGGCGAAGCCTTTGGTAAAAAAGGAAACGATGTATTCCGTAAGTTAGAGACATTCCCGATTCCTGTAATTGCTGCAGTAAACGGATTTGCTCTTGGTGGTGGATGCGAGATTTCCATGAGCTGTGATATCCGTATCTGCTCTGACAATGCCGTATTTGGCCAGCCGGAAGCAGGTCTTGGTATTACTCCTGGATTTGGCGGTACACAGAGACTTGCTCGTTTAGTAAGCCCTGGTATGGCAAAACAGATGATTTATACAGCAAGAAATATTAAAGCAGACGAAGCTTACCGCATTGGTCTTGTAAATGCTGTATATCCACAGGAAGAACTGATGGATGCAGCAAAGAAGATGGCATCCGGTATTGCTAAGAATGCACCGATTGCTGTCCGCAACTGCAAAAAGGCAATTAACGAAGGTCTTCAGGTAAATATGGATGAGGCAATTGTAATCGAAGAGAAATTGTTCGGTGACTGCTTCGAGACAGAAGACCAGAAAGCCGGAATGGGTAACTTCTTAGAGAAAGATAAAGAGAAAAAATTAAAAGTGGTACCATTCAAAAACTGTTAATTCGTGACGACATCCCGTCTGGGATTTGAATCAAATACAATGGAGGTAAATACAATGAAAGTTGGTATTATTGGAGCTGGAACAATGGGTTCCGGTATTGCGCAGGCATTTGCGCAGACAGAAGGTTATGAAGTATATTTGTGTGACATCAATGAAGAATTTGCTGCAAATGGTAAAAACAAGATTGCAAAAGGTCTTCAGAGACTGGTTACAAAAGGAAAGAAAACACAGGAAGAAGTTGACGCTATCTTAGCAAAAATTACAACTGGTGTAAAAGATATTTGTACCGATTGTGATTTGATTGTTGAGGCAGCTTTGGAAGTTATGGATGTTAAAAAACAGACATTCAAAGAATTGCAGGATATCGTAAAGAAAGAAGATTGCATTTTTGCTACGAATACTTCTTCTTTGTCAATTACAGAAATCGGTGCAGGTATTTCTCATCCGGTTATCGGAATGCACTTCTTCAACCCGGCTCCTGTTATGAAGCTTGTTGAAGTTATCCGCGGCGAGAACACAACAGACGAAGTAAACGATAAAGTAGTTGCTATTGCAAAAGAAATTGGTAAAACACCGGTTGAGGTAAAAGAAGCTGCCGGATTTGTTGTAAACCGTATCTTGATTCCTATGATTAATGAAGCAGTTGGCATCCTTGCTGATGGTGTTGCTTCTGCTGAGGGTATCGATGCTGCTATGCAGCTTGGTGCAAACCACCCAATGGGTCCTCTTGCACTTGGTGATTTGGTTGGTCTTGATATCTGCCTTGCTATTATGGAAGTTCTTCAGGCAGAGACTGGTGACCCGAAATACCGTCCACATCCATTGCTTCGTAAAATGGTACGTGCCGGCAAACTCGGACGTAAAACTGGTGTTGGATTCTTTGATTATTCCAAATAATATTATAGAAAGGAGTTCATGTTATCATGGATTTTAAATTAGACAAACAGCATGAGATGGCGAGACAGTTGTTCAAAGATTTTGCTGAGAACGAAGTAAAGCCACTTGCGCAGGAAACCGATGAAACAGAAGTATTCCCTCGTGAGACTGTTGACAAAATGATGAAACTTGGTTTCATGGGAATTGCGATTCCTAAAGAGTACGGCGGACAAGGCTGTGACCCATTGATGTACACAATGTGCGTTGAGGAGTTGGCTAAAGTTTGTGGTACAACAAGCGTTATTGTATCCGCTCATTCTTCTCTTGGTGCTGACCCAATTATGATGTACGGTACAGAAGAGCAGAAAAAGAAATATCTTGTACCACTTGCAAGTGGTGAGAAATTAGGCGCTTTCGGTTTGACTGAGCCGGGTGCAGGTACCGATGCTCAGGGACAGCAGACAAAAGCTGTTTTAGATGGCGACGAATGGGTACTCAATGGTTCTAAATGCTTCATCACAAATGGTAAAGAAGCAGATATTTACATCATCATTGCTGTAACCGGTATCATTGAAAAACGTGGTAGAAAAGTAAAAGAAATTTCTGCTTTCATCGTTGAGAAAGATACTCCTGGATTTACTTTTGGTACAAAGGAGAAGAAGATGGGTATCCGTGGTTCTTCCACATACGAGTTAATCTTCGAGGACTGCCGTATTCCAAAAGAAAATCTTCTTGGTGCACAGGGCAAAGGTTTCGGAATTGCTATGCATACACTGGATGGTGGACGTATTGGTATCGCTGCTCAGGCACTTGGTCTGGCAGAAGGTGCTTTGCAGGCGACAATCGATTATGTAAAAGAAAGAAAACAGTTCGGTCGTTCGATTGCACAGTTCCAGAATACACAGTTCCAGCTTGCTGATATGGCAACAAAAGTGGAAGCTGCTAAGATGCTTGTATATCGTGCAGCAATGGCAAAAGCTACGCAGAAAGTTTACAGCGTAGAAGCTGCTATGGCAAAATTGTACGCAGCAGAAGTTGCTATGGAAGTAACAACAAAAGCAGTTCAGTTACACGGTGGTTATGGCTACATCAGAGAATATGACGTTGAGCGTATGATGCGTGATGCAAAAATCACAGAAATCTACGAAGGAACTTCAGAAGTTCAGCGTATGGTTATCTCTGGCAGCTTATTGAAATAGGAGGTGCTCTCGTGAAAATAGTAGTATGTATTAAACAGGTACCGGATACTAAGGGCGGCGTTGTATTTAACCCGGACGGTACATTGAATAGAGGTGCGATGCTTACCATCATGAACCCGGATGATAAAGCCGGTTTGGAAGCAGCACTGAGAATTAAAGAAGAAACAGGTGCAGAAGTTACTGTTCTTACCATGGGACTTCCAAAAGCAGAAGAAGTTCTTCGTGAGGCAATGGCAATGGGCGCTGACAATGGTATCCTTGTAACAGACCGTGTACTCGGTGGTGCTGATACTTGGGCTACTTCTACAACAATTGCCGGTGCACTTCGTAACATTGATTACGATTTGATTATCACAGGCCGTCAGGCTATCGATGGTGATACTGCACAGGTTGGTCCACAGATTTCCGAGCACTTGGATATTCCGGTTATCTCTTATGCACAGAATATCAAAGTGGAAGGTGACAGCGTAATCGTTGAGCGTCAGTATGAGGACCGTTACCATGTAGTAAAGGCTAAAATGCCTTGCTTGATCACTGCTCTTTCTGAGTTGAATGAGCCACGTTATATGACTCCGGGCGGAATCATGGACGCATTTGACAAAGAGATTACCGTTTGGGGACGTGCAGACCTTAAAGATGTAGATGATTCTAACCTCGGTCTGAAAGGTTCTCCGACAAAAATTGCAAAAGCTTCCGATAAGGTTCGTAAGGGTGCCGGCGAAGTCGTTACCCTTGACCCGGCAGAAGCTGCTCAGTATATTGTAGATAAGTTTAAAGAGAAACATGTAATCTAATTATTATAAAGGAAAAGTGGTGAAAAAAATGAGTTTAGAAGAATATAAAGGTGTATATGTCTTTGCACAGCAGGTTGACGGAGAAGTAAGTGGAATCGCTTACGAACTGCTTGGCAAAGCAAAAGATCTGGCAAAAGATTTGAACGCAGAAGTTACCGCTGTTTTGCTTGGTTACGGTGTTAAGGGCCTTGCGGATTCTTTGGCTGAGTATGGTGCAGACAAAGTAATCGTAGTGGATGACAAAGAACTTGAAGTATATCGTACAGAGCCATATGCTCATGCACTTGCTTCTGTAATCAATGAGTACAAACCTGAAATTATGCTTGTTGGTGCAACAGCAATTGGTCGTGACTTAGGTCCTCGTGTATCCGCACGTGTAGCAACTGGTCTGACTGCTGACTGTACAGTACTTGAGATTGGTGATTTCACCGATAACATGACAAAGGAGACCATTCCAAATCAGCTTCTTATGACACGTCCTGCATTTGGTGGTAATACAATCGCTACGATTGCATGTCCATACAACCGTCCACAGATGGCTACCGTTCGTGCCGGTGTTATGCAGAAGATTGACCCAATTAAGGGTGCAAAAGCTGAAGTAATCGAGTACAATCCGGGATTTACTCCGGACAACAAATATGTTGAGATTCTTGATGTTGTGAAGTCTGTAGCTGACACAGTAGATATCGCAGATGCTAAGATTTTGGTATCCGGCGGTCGTGGTGTTGGAAGCGAAGAGAACTTCAAACTTCTTCAGGATTTGGCAGATGTACTTGGCGGAACAGTAAGCTGCTCCCGTGCCGTTGTTGAGAATGGCTGGCTTCCGGTTGAGCGTCAGGTAGGACAGACCGGTAAAACCGTTCGTCCTAATGTATACTTTGCAATCGGTATTTCCGGAGCTATTCAGCACGTAGCAGGTATGGAAGAATCTGACATTATCGTTGCTATTAACAAAGACGAGACAGCTCCAATCTTTGATGTAGCTGACTATGGTCTGGTAGGCGATTTGAATAAGATTGTTCCTCAGTTGACAGAAATGCTGAAAGCAGAATTGGCTGAGAAAAACTAATTTTAAGCGAGAAATCGTTTGATAAAAAAAAGAAAACAATAAATTACAGTTTGTGGTTTATTGTTTTCTTTTCATTTGAGGGTGTTTAGGTGATGAAGAAAAAAGTATATCAAAAACACTATGCGTTTATTGTAGAAAACCCGGAAGATGAATTTTGGGAAAAGTGTATGTCTTAGGACAGGATGGTACAAATCAAGTAGATTCGTATTTTTTTGTGTCGATTTAACAGAATAACAAAAATGTGTTTTTTATCATAAAGCACTGCTAGTTTGTCTGTTGGCAGTTATCATGACATTTTTATTAACTGCCTGCGGTGTAAGTGGCGACCAGATTGCTGTAAACAAGCCGTAGCATAAAGGCTCAAACGCCAAAAAACGAATTGCCGGTGTCTTGATTTGTGCAGGGTTTATCGCTTCCGTGATTTGGAAACGAATCAAAGCAAAGAAAAATGGTTATCAGCAGAGTAACCTTTACGGTGATATTGCAAAATGTGTTATCATTACCGCAGTAGCAACCATTGCCTTTGATGTAATTTCTAAGAAAAAACAGAGTAGTAAATAACAACAAAGAAACACCTCGTGTGAGACGGGATAACGCAGAGCGTTATAGTCTCCCACGGGGTGTTTTTTGTTGTTTTGTAATGTTCGAGGGGGAGGCTCATAGAGTGTAAAATTGCGTCAAAGGTTTGGATTTTTTTGGGTGGGCATACTTTTTTGGCAAAATGAGATGAAACGTATGACCGAAATATGTTGTTGGGGGAAAATAGAATAATTTTACTGCGTTAAATTTTAGGAAAATGATTTAAGCGGTTGAATGATATAATCGGTATCAGGTACTTTTGTTGCCGATGAAACCACAAACTTCTTTGGGATTATTGTATTTATTTTCTATTTTTATCGGCAACATAACAAGTTCTTCTCTAGGAGTAAGGAGAACTTAGAATTTCAAAAAAGAAGAGGAGGGTTTTCTATGAATAAGAAAACACAAAAAAAATATGTAGCTTTATTAACACTGTTAGCAATGGTTGTTTGTACAATGTTTTGTACAAACACAGTTAAAGCAGATACCAACTTACCATGGGATGAATCTGAAGTAGCAAAAACATCTACATGTGTAATTAATGGTGTAGAACGGACTTTAACTTTGCTTAAAGAAGGAGACAGTTATATACAGATAGGCAATTCTGAGCCTATTCTGATAAGTTTCAATATGCCAGAAGTAGGATTTGATCAATATGGATCTGTTTGGGGCGTTTACTATCTTGATACTGCTATATGTTGGTGGAATTATGATTTATCACCTGATGATATGACACTCCATAATATTAACAGGCCTACTGCAGAAAATCCTAATGCTTATGTTAATGATGTGGAATCATTAATATTTGATGAAAACGATCAATTTGTTGTAGGTTACAAAACATTTTCAGGTCAAACTTATTCAATATTGACATTGGATGAGATGAAATCATATTTTCCAAACACTTCAACACCTACACCAACACCTACACCATCAAACATTCCTACCCCTACTCCAACTATTCCTGCAACTACCCCTAATGTTCCTACTCCTCCTGCTCCAACAGTTAGCCCTGTTGCTACTCCCCCAACCACAAGTACTCCTGCCGTTACCCCAAAAACAACCGTAACACCAAAAGTATCTGTGAAGAAGAAAGCCGGTTATAACTGTCTTTCTCTGGGAAGTAAAATTACAAGTAAGTATAAACTTACTAAAGGAAAACTAACTTGGAAAGGAAGCAGTAAGAGTAAGAAGTATTCTGGAATCAAATCAGCTGCCTTTATAAAGAAGAGTGGTAACCTTGTCTTCTTAACTAAAAAAGGTAAAGTATATACCTTATCTCCTAAAGGGAAGAAAAAGTGTATCGTTAAGAAGAAGGCCAAAAAACTTATCTTAAAAAATAAGTTTGCAGTAAAGGTTCAAGTAGGTAAGAAGTTTATTAATCTAGCTAATAAGTAATGCTAACCGCTAAATTTTGATAAGCAGATAAAATCGAGAATGATGATAAAAAGGAGGAAGAGTTGTATGAAAAAAAGTGTAAGTATTAATTCGGATGAAAAGGATGAAAGCCGTTTGTTAGATATGGTGGAACGGAAAGAATAAAGTATGGAGGAAAAAATATGGCGAATGAATTAGCAACATCAAAAGACATAACGAATTACCTTAAGCATGTATTTGATTTAGAAAAAATGTTATACCAACAGAATGAGATTTTAGAACATTTACGAGATTCTATTGGTAGTGTGAATTATCAAATGAAGTTGGAACCAGAAATTTATCAAGAAAAAAGACCAAGTGTGGTGGGAGGAATTATAACAGCAATTGCATGTGCTTTTTTTGCAATTTTAGTTTATTTTGGTTATGTTTTTTTGAAATCACCAGAAGGTGGAGCTCCAGGATGGTTTTTAAACATTATGCTTGGAATTATTGGTATATTTGTTTGTTTTGTGGTAGGTGGAATTATTTTGGTTGTGTCTAATGTGGTTCAGACGCAATCATATAATCAGCAGGTGCGTATTACAAATCAGGAAAATATTGAGGAAATTCAGCGTTATAGAAAAAATTTACTGGAAAAGGGAAAGACACTAAACGATGAATATGCTCTTTTGGCAGATGAAAGAAAGAAGACAAAAGCAGTACTTAATAAATTTTATTCCACCAATGTAATATATCCCAAATATCGTTCTTTACCAGCTATAGCATCGTTGTTTGAATATATGCTATCGGAAAGGTGTTATGGGTTGACAGGACATGAGGGGGCATACAATTTATATGAAAATGAACTTCGTTTGGGACATATTATTAGCACATTAGATTCCATTTCGAGTGACATAAAAGAAATAAAACAGAATCAAAGAATGTTGTATGATGTTATGTCAGAATCTCAAAAAATGACTAAAAGTATGTTTGAGCAGCAAGTTATCAATGGTCAGGTTTTATGCGATATACGAAAAAGCAATCAGATTATGCAGTACAATCAAAGTCAAATTGCGAATCGCATGGAACATATGCACTGGCTGGAAGAACAAAAATATTTGTGGGGATAGTAAAAACAAATTGTATGTAATAAAAGTAGAATTAGAAACTGAAAGGAAGTTGGAAAAATGAAAAAGAAAATAGTTGCTATCGTTTTAGCAATGGTGTTGCTAGTATCACATCAGATAACAAATAAACCGACAACAAGTAAAGCTCAGCAGGATGCGGCCAGTTTGGCACAGAATTTGAGTTTTACAGGAACTTGGAGCAGTGATAAGTGGCTTATGTCAGAGGAACAGGAGGACTGGTATAAACTGGTTATTTCATCAGATGGACGTGTTGAGTTAAAAGTGATGTCATATATTGATGGATTTACATATTTTCAGTTGTATACATCTGATTTTTCCGAAGAATTATACAGGGATAATGCATATGATGGAAATATAACACAACCGGATACAGCGGTAGCAAATTATTCATTATCAAAGGGAACCTATTATTTAAAAGTTGATAATGGGTCATATATAGGTAAATATCGTTTAAATGCATCGTTTACCAGTTATGGAGTAAACGATAATAATGCGCACTCTTATGATTCGCCGCAAACGTATACTTTAGGAACTACGATTACGGGTGCAATTACAGCAACAGATGACCAGGATTGGTTTAAGGTAGTGATTCCGAAAAATGCTTACTATGTGTTTTCACTTTCGTCCTATGCAGCTCCGTACACAAATTTTTGGATATATAATAAAGACCTTTCTGAAACAGAAGAAAATGGAGATGCTTATCAGGGAAGTTTATCAAAACCGGCTGTAACAAAGAAAGAATGTGTTTTAGCAAAAGGAACTCATTATATTAAAATCTCAGGTGATGAAGGAAAATACATTTTTACGATGCGTGCCTTGAATCAGTCAAATTGTGAGCATGAATATGAAAATACGTGGGTAAATGAAACTTATTTACAGAATGGTTACACACTTCACAAATGCAAAAAGTGTGGTAAGACATATAAAGATGAATATATCAAAAAGAAAACGTTAAACCAGAATTATTTTTGGAGTATTGGTGGTGTGGTTGCAGGCAAGAAAAAGGTAAAACTTGGTTGGTCTACTACATACGACAGTGACGGCTATCAAATTCAGTATGCGCAGAACAAAAAGATGAAAAAAGCGAAAGTAATAAAAGTTAAGAATGGATACTGTTCAACAAAGACAATTAAGAAATTAAAAAAGAAGAAAAGATATTATTTCCGTATTCGTGCTTATAAGAAGGTACAGGGAAAAACAGTATATGCGAAATGGTCGAAAAAGAGAAGTGCAAAGGTAAAATAGAAACTAAAAATATGAGGAGCAAAAAAAATGGAGAGATTATTATTTGAATCAAAAGGTGCGCCGACAAAGGCAGTTGTTATGTCAGGTGTAGGTGGTGGAATACTTGCTGTTTTGGGAATCGTTATTATTGTGATTTCACAGATGAAACATGCAACACATTCGGTGTATAGTGGAGTTTATGGTGGTGCGATGTCATACTCCGGCAGTTATGGAGGCGGATATTTAGTTGGTGAGGGGGCAAGGACGATGCTTATTGTATTTGGTGTCGTTAGTATTTTAGCGGCAATAGCATCTTTGTGTAGTTTGTTTGGAATTGCAAAAACCAGACTTATGGTATATGATTATCATTTAGAAGGAAGTTATTATATACCAATATTAGGTTTAACAATCCGTCGAGATTATTATGTAAAATATCAGGATATTGCTGGAATTACTAGAAATCAAAATGTTTTGATTATTCATATGGTGGGAACCCAGCAAAGAATTGCGGTAAAAAATAATCAGATGGCAGAAACGGCACATCAAATGATTCAGCAATGTATTGATTACATGAAATATTCACAACAAAATCAGGGGACGGTGAATTAAGATGGCAATGAAAAAAACAATGATGGTATTGTTAATGGTTGTTTTATTAGCTGGAATATTGTATCCACAAGGTGTTCATGCTAAATTAAAGAAGGGCATATATTTTAGTGGTTTAACTGGGAAAAGAAAAGACTTATATTCCGATATTAATATTAAGAAACTTTCAATGAAGGCAAATCGCTTAATTGTATATGGTAAGTTTCAGTATTCAAAGTCAATGAAGAATTTTTGGGCAGGTAAAAGAGTTAACCTCAAATACAAAAAAACAGTTTTTCCTTTAAAGAAAAAATGTAAAATGATATCCAGCGGAGGAGAAGGGCGTCCAGATAAATTGACTAAAAAAAGTTTCTTAAAACTGGCAAAACTCTACAATGGATTAGGGTTGAGCATAGTGGTAGATAAAAATGGAAAAGTAACAAAATTAGATATTTCATCATGATATCAATTCTGAAAAAGGAGTTTTATTTTATGAAACAATACAAAAAAATCCTATGTGTATTTATGTTGATTTTTGGCGTGATAGCAGGTCAGTTATATAGTCCTGCGTCAAGTGCAAAAATAAGCAAGAAAAAGCAGCACAAAATGTATCAAAGTCTTATCAAAAAGTATGATACACGTATGAAGAAATTAAGTTCCAAAGTGGAGAATTATACGGAAAAACCACGTACATTTTATGTATTTGCAGATATTGATAAGAATGGTGTGGATGAGTGCATTTTGCGCTGTGTTGATGCATCCAAATGCAATACGGCAGACATATATAGTTTTGGTGAAACAACAGCAGTATATTCCATTGTAAAGGGAAAAGTGAAACCGGTTATTAAGATACCACAATATTTCAATCCATATGAACATGATGATTATTGTGCAATAT
>ULYS01001672.1_pt1 | contig 13329 bp, 16 predicted proteins | sample 1962381 | NCBI WGS metagenome assembly ULYS01 (sample SAMEA4835869, study PRJEB28245) | human gut metagenome | biome: gut microbiome; material: fecal sample | place: Denmark | collected 2008
TACTTTTTAAATATAATATACAATGCGTAAGTTCCCCCACAAGTTGTCAGACAATTTATAAAAGAGCGTTTATAAATTAAAACATATATTGTTAACAATTTATTTACAATTATGACACAATATGTTAACAGTAATACAGTATTATATACAGATAAAGAAAACAAAGACATCAAGGAAAGACTTGAAGAAAGGTAAGAATATGATAAACCAGAAAAAAGATTTCAATATGATCACAAAAAAGCTTGAGACAGAACTTTCATCATTCCATTTTGATGGTCTTGAAATTTCTGAAATCACACCAAAAACGTCGTGGATGAAGTTACATATCAATGTTTTATTTATCAATGGCAATGCGCAGATTACAAAAGTGCTGTATAAGGACTACGAAACAGGTTTGTGGTATTACATCAAAAATGATGGCATGATTATATCTCATAAGGACACTTTTAATCATACTATTAAAAATTTGATTGATGAAATGATATACGATTGTCATATAGAAATAGAAGAAGCTGAAGAAACCGAAGCAACCGAAGAAACAGAAGAAACAGAAAAAGACGTTATAGAAGTAAAGCAAGAATTAAATGCACGTTTTGGAAAAGAACATCATTGCACAAATCAAAACACATGCTGTATTGTTTCACCTTTTGTGCATTGCAATTATGACTACAAATCAGATAGTTGTATCAAAGCGCATAAGAATTTTATTCATGATTGTGCACAATTACATAAACAAATGAAAGCAAAACAAAATCCAGAGTGGCATCATGGTAGCCTTGCTACACTTGCCAACATTGACACTGATAATGACTATCAGCACGACTGCGACCTTATTAAAGCTAAAAGTTTTAAGGAAGCGTTTGAATATACTATTGATTATATGGGGGCAGGGTGGCCTTTTACAAAAATAGAAATTGAGACAGTAGAAGAAAATCAGTATATTATACAATATCATGATAACTATACTAATGAAAATGACCTTTTTAGTTGCAAGGCAGACAGTGAACTTGATGCAAAGATAAAGTTTAGATTGTGTAATGACTTTTCAGATACTAAACGTTATGAGATAATCAGTGTAAAAGGAGTAACAAAATGCGAAGAATGAAATATAAATATTGTGTAGAAATTGCCTACCTCGATACCGATACCGACTACATAAAAGTAGAATATATCGAAACGCTATCATATAACGCAACAAATGCAAAAGAGGATAGCTTTTCATATATCAGCAGATTTCCATTTGTCTCACATCCTACAGTAATCGAGGTATACAGAGCATAACAAAAGAGGGGTTCAACCCCTCTTTTTAATTCAGTGCAATATTAAATTCTACACCATACAACTGTATCTCATCAACACTTATAAAAGTAGCATACCCACTACCGCTTATATCAACCAAACGAAGATAAATTGCACCACTATCTAACTGTGTAGCATCCCTTGGATTGATAGTAAGAACAGCCATGCATTGATGATAACCGGACTTATCATGAATAATCGCATTACAATTGCAAATACTCTGTGCATTTATAAACGAAAGATTGTGGCTCATAACCTTGACGGCGGCATTTGTGAAATTCTTTGCAGGTTTAAATGCCAAATCAAGAAAGCTAGCCACATGCCTAAAGCTACAATGCGCGTTAGTATTAGTCAACACAACAGGCATTTTGTAATCGTTCAGTGTACAGTCGACACCATCAAGCGCAAATTCGCCGCTTCGATTCCATGCAGCATATCCACCCATTGCCTTATAAATCATATCTGCAATTGAAGCCTGTCCACTAGCGTTCGGGTGGATATTATCGCTAGCAAGTACACTAGTCCAACGTAAAGCACTGTCAGCACCACTTAAAAACTTAAACTTTCCCCAATAGGTTTCGTATAAGGTTTTAATTTCATTGTAAGCTTTAACTTTTGCAACAGTGGTAAAACCGATGATAGGTGTTGCAATCCATCCAATGTAAAGTGTCGCGTTTGGTAACTGTGCCATTAAAGCAATAGTATCTTTTATACCAGAGTTGACTGTGGAAGCTGCAATAAATTGATCATTCCAACCGCCTGCAACAACAACATATTTCACCTGCTTCTTTTGCTTATCAGAAAGACCTGCTATTGCTTCTGATAGCAGAGCAGAGAAGTGAGTATTAGCGCCAAAACCACTTCCGCCTTTACTTTTATTTACGTAAAAGCTAGCATCACTAAAATACTGTTCATGCAAAATGTCACACCACGGTTTTACCATGCCGTCAGGTGTATATCCTTCACCGTATGAGTCGCCAATTGTTATCAATCCATAATCTGTCAACCATGTGTCGATAATATCAGACAATTCTCCGCTTGCCTTTAAAGCATCAAGATATTTGTCAATGGCTGCTATATAGTCCAAATTATCAATATAATTTTGAACGTTTGTTTGCCATTTGTTCCATTGTTTATAGTAATCATCCCATTTGGTATCAAGATCCTTTACAGTTTCCAGTAGCCAATCAAGGTTTAAATTGTGAAAATCTGTATACGGAAAATTTGAAAATGCCATACTATCACCCCTTGTACTTAAATTGATCACTAGGGATCACGTTGTACTCGTTTCCGTCATCACCCGTAATTAAAATTGGCTCAAAAGCTCTATCAAAATAGTGAGAATCAGGTATTTGTCCAAACTTACCTATTGTTATAATAGCGCTTGCTTCTGCTGCGGCATTGTTTTTTAACAACGTTACAGTTGTAGGTGATTTAGACCTGACAGGTGGAAAATGATAAGTTACACCTGGATTTGCTTTGCATAGGGGATTGATGTAGTTGATATTTTGAAATCCAGATAACAGAAATGTTTTGTACGAGTAACCATCTGGCATTGTATATACAATATTATTTTCTGCCGCTGCTAATGTTATACGTATGTTATTACCTTTTATCATAGCTTCCATTATAGCGTACCCCCTTTTTCCCAACCATATCCCTCAATAACACCTATTGAAATAGTTTCATTTTCTCGCCCACAATGCATAAAAAAGCCGTGTCCGATATCGAGGGCGATGTGCCTTCCCCTGCCGCCAAAAGTTGTATACAGTAAATCTCCGTCTTTTGTCTTGTCAGGAGTCGTTATATTTGTACAACTGTTTATATAGGCAGTCGAATACATATATCGTCCTGTGACTAAGTTAATAAAGCCGCTGCAATCAATCACTATCTTTCCTAAACAGAAAGCCTTGATCTGTGCTTTCTGTGCAGCGTTATACTTTTTAAAATAATTTGGCTCTGCCGCCCAAAGCGCCTCAAATACCTCAGGAGTACACTTCTGCCCCTTCGCTCCGTAAAGGTACGCGTATTGATCACGCTTTTTGTAAAGCTCTCTCGCTTTTGCAATATACGCTACATTCTTATCCGGAATATCATAAATCATATTCACACCTCATTTCTTTCTTTTACGACTGTTAACTCTTCTAAATCTTTTCTTTCTTTTACTATTGTCAACAGCTCTGTTATAACTTTTGTGTTGTTATTCAGAGCGTCAACCCACTTTGCACTCTCCTGGTCGTGCTTTTCATACCATGTTTTTCTTTCCTCACGCTGCCTCACATCGAGAGCGTTAACATACCACATTACAGCACCTAAACATACGCAAGGCACACCAACCATTTGTGCAATCTCTGTAATTGCGTTCATAATCTCCATATCACCACACTCCTATTAAAAGTCTATCTGCATAAAGCTTGCATACTTCATCAAGAAAGTTGTAAGCTTTAGACAAATCAATTTCCGCTTGCATCATTTGTTGTGACGTTGTAACACCTATGTTTCCATGAATCCTTCCATCATGTTTTCCGGTTGTTGTTGACTCATCCAAACCATTGGTAACACTTCCGTGTGAGGTGTCAGCGCCAAAACTTTGAGAATCACTTCCACTATCACTTGTGTTGTCAGTGTTGGCAACCTCAGGAGTTGAAGAATTAAACGCTGCAACCTTATGAGTACTGTCAGAAACTTTTCCAAAAGTGGTTGTAACGCTGCCTTTGTTAAACGTTTCTTCTGTATCAACTTTTCCCTTTTGGAAAGTGCCACCGCCCGTGTCCGTCCAGCTTTCCATTCTATCATAGTTTTCGATAGGATTATACTCAAGCTGTGTTACTTCCCACAAGTGATCAATAGTCCATTGTAAAGACCTTGCTACACTTGTAACATGCCGTCTTAAATATTTGGGGTCTTGATAAACGGGGGTAAGATCGCCATATGAAAGCAAAAAGTGTTCAATAAGTTGATCTTTTGACAAACCTTTAACATAGATATCGTTAAAGATACTACTATCATAGTCATACAGAGTTGCTATTGGAATAATTGTTCTCACGTTGTTCACCCCCTCTATTGATAGGATATCTCAAACGTGCTTTAATGTCAAGGTTATAATGTGCGTTTACCTTTTCTAAACATTCGTTAATAGTTTCCACCCACAACTCACATTTTGACATTACCGCGTTTTTGGTTTCTTCCACTTCATCCGTTATCATACGTTCTTTCTTATCCGGCGCTGTATAAATGCCAATTTCCATATCAAAAGCATGTTTGAGATTTTCAACACTTTCCAACGCGGCCTTAACAACATTGTAACATTTTTCGATATCGTTGTTAAAGTATTCATACAGCGGTTTTCCAGTTTCCTTATCATATAGCGCTTGATTGATCACAACAGCAAGCTTCCCCGACATAATATCATCAAAAGCAACTTTAAACGTTTCCGCTGTGCTTTTGTTTTTGGCGGTAAAAATAAAACCAAATTTTGCAAGCGCACATGCAACATCGTGATTAGATAACGTCATGGCAACACGCTGCGCGTACGAATTTATAAGATCTCCAATACCGCACCAATCAGGCGCTAATTTTACAATCTCACAATCTTCACCTATAACCAAATCGCCATTAAAACTAGCGTCAAAAGCTGGATTAGCAACTATATAATTTGTGGGCTGATATTGTACATCAAAACCATACGGGGAACCGTGTTGAGGGATGATTCCAAATCTTGCCGTATTCATAACACAAAAGTTTCCTTTTAAAAACAAAAGTGGATAGATATAATTTTTCGCCCAGTTGGACGGCATACCATCAAAAATTATAAGACTTTCTGCACGTTGCAAAAAGTAACGAAAATATGTTGCGTAGTCCCACGTATTATTGACATGAATCATGTTTGGATTTTGCCTAGACTCATATTCATTTATGATAGGACTTGAAACACCTTCCCCCACGTAATAGCCGCTATATACAAAAGGTTTCATTCTATAAAAATACCCCCATTCAAAAAGTCGTTAATTATCGCTTTTCCGTTTTCAGTTGCGCTGCAACTTACATCTGCACTTTCGCATTGTAAAAAGCCTGATAAGTTAGACAAGCTTATCTTTTTACAAACTGGATAGCCAAAATGCTCATAATCACGGTTTGGCTGATTTGCAAAAATCGCACGTAAAGCTATTACGTTACTGCCTACCATTGTACCACCACTGCCGCCGCTTGTTTCAACAGTTGGCGCAATGCTAGAAGTTCCAGACTCAATAGCAGATATACCACCTAAAATGTTATGCGTTGCAAACGAAAAAGCAGCATTGATTGCACTTGATACAGTACCAATGACATTTGTAGAACGTGACGAATAACTAACAGGTGCGCCACAGTTTCCAGTTGCAGTGAAAAGAAGTACGCTTCCAGCTTTTACAGTAACAAAAATAGCGCCGTTTATATCGACAGAATATTTTATTGTTAGAGCGTCAATATCTGCTAGTTCTTTACTGGATAACCGCATAGTTCCAATAAAAGGCAATGTTAGTATATATTGCGTAAACGGTTCATATAACATATACTTGTGAGTATCACTTTCGCTGTGATGCGGTACTGCTAGAGATATGCTATGTGTACAGACTTCCCCTGTGCCAACGTCTCTACCGCTGTAACTTGTGGAAACATACCCTAGTACAATTTGTGTTGGCGTTCCGTCTGCAACATCAAACGGAACCCATATTGCACTTTGCAAGTAGTCTTGTGGTCTGACAATTTCTTTTTGTACATCAGCCGGAGTTTCAAGTATTGTGTTTAAACCGTTTAAATAATCAGGAGAGTACAAATATTTTGTGACGGCTTTAAATGTTGCTGGATGTAAAGACAAAAAAGAATTTTCGCCATTACCGATAATGCAACACAAAATAGAGCCTGTTGTTGAAGTTGGTAAAGTTGCAGTTGATTGTGAAATTGTTGGCTGTGATGTAGTTGGAAACATGGTATCAATCAAGTATCTGTTAAAATTTGCAACATTTGAGGATCGTGTTACATACATAGAATTACTTAAAATCTCATCTTTATAGCTTGCCAAATAATCACAAGTACAAGAAATTTCATATGTAGATTCTACATATGTAACATCATTTACAAAGTAATATCTTCCAAAAGTTTCACAATATGCAACATTCCAATCAAACGGAGAAACTGACTGCAAAATAAAAGTTGGTCTTTCGACACTAGTATCGCTTTTAAGTACGCATGTTGCAGTTTCTGAAAGCGTTGGTATTTTCGTACTATTTATTCTTTTGTCTGATTTTCCAAATTTAACTTCAAATGCCATGTGTACCCCCATTCAAGAAAGGGGCTTGAAGCCCCTTTGTTAATCTAAAAGAATTAAGATCGCGTTTTCCGTAAAATCGACAGGAGTCTTAAATGTATAATGATTCCAACCGTTTCTGAATCCATAACGTGCATTTAATGGTTCGAGTGCGCTCCATTGATCAATCGGAACAATTCCCAGTGTATCAATATCCATCATAATTCCCAGAACGTTGTCAACTGTTTGATTTGATAAAGTAAACTTTGTTACTCCATCTGGTTTTACTCCCTCAGCGCTTCCTTTAATTTGCATTGGATTGCTAGGGTCAGTCCAGAAAGTTACTTTCTCATAGTCGCCCAACTCAGCTTTCTCAGGGTGGAAAAACTCGCTGCCATTAGCCTCAAAATAATTTCCAAATTTTGAAACCAGATAAAAACGCAAGTCTGCTGCATCAGTGTGGCGGTTTACAACTTTTCCTGTAAAATCGCCATGAAATCTTGTTCCGCGAACAGCAAGATTTTCTTTAAGTGTTTTCATCTCAGCCGACAACCAAACCATAAACGGACGGAAATCAGCGGGATTCATTATTGTTTTTGCAGTCATTGCAAGACCCGTCTCAGCGTTGTACTTTGTTAATGCATGAAAAACTTGTTCTTTCTTGCACATATTGCCGCTTGTAGGTGCTGCTTTACCAGCGTCAGCAAGGATAATTGCAAGGTTGGCAAGTTGTGCTCGTGCCCTATTTTCAAGATCAATCTCGTAAACATTTGAAAATTCAGTCATAAGCATGGAGAAATACGCCGCCACGCCTTCCTCAGAATCAAACGCTGCATTGATCTGATTCTTATAAATAGTATACTTTCTTGCAAAAGTCTGTCCACCGCTTGCGATTGTAAGAAGTACATCATACTTTACGGGCTTTGTTCCTGCTTTCCAGTCTTGAAGCGCCTCATCTTTATCAAGCTCAAGATTAATATTCCACTCATCATTGTCAACCTCAGAGTCATTTACAATGGGCGTAAACTTTCTAATATAATTTCCATAGCGTTGCTCATTCCAAACCATACCAGAAAGTTTTCGTGAATATGGGCGAATGGAATAAATTGATTTTGCAAGTACAGTAGGAATAATTTGATACAAGTTATCATCTTCTAGATCAAAGCCCATTTTAAATGTATTTTGCATCTGCCCAAACGTTAAATTTTGTGCAGACTTTCTACCAGTATACTGGTTATACATTTCTCTAACTAATGGAGCAATTTGTGTATATGTAAGATTTGCCATTGTTTATACCCCCTTAGAAAAATTTACTAATATCTGGTTTATCGTTTGAACCGCCAAAATTAGTTTTTCCGTTTGCAAGCTGCTGTGCTTTTACAAGTGCCACTGCAAACTTGTCATAGTCAAACGAACTGTCATTCTTTTGATCTGTCTTTTGATCTGTCTTTTGATCTGACTTTTTATCATCTGTAACGTCAAGCGCTGCAATCTCATCTTTACTGTAGCCTGCATTTACAAGCTTCAAAATTTCATCAATTTTCATATTTTAACCTTCTTTCTTTATTTGTTGACAGCGGTAAACAGAGTTGAACTGTTTTCTTATGATTCAAAGTCATACGTGTTTCCCGTTACACTATACCGCATTAAAGGCGGTCTGTCTGTCGTCCCCGACTCGCACACACTGGCTAGTGTTTGGATAGTGCAACCGCCTATTTATTATATAGCATTTATATAATTGTTTGTCAATTACAACTTTATAGAATATCATACCATGATACACAATCAAATGATGCTAAAAAATCGCATTGTGTTTCATAGTCTGAAAATGTAATGTCACCACTTATAAACATAGGTTTTAAATACTTTTTACTACTTGTTTGCCACCTTTCTAGTGAGGATGGCGAAGCATCAAAAACATCATCACAATGAGAACGCATAGGTTTAGTCACGTAAAATTTAAAGTCTGACTTATGCAACCACACGGAAAACAAAGGTGTTTTCATGTCGTGCGTGTACTCTTTCAAATTTTGATGACGTATGCGATCATCTTCTAAATCCATAAATTCGTTATCAAGTTCCATTTTCGCTCTGCCTTTCGGAAGATTTCTGTAAAAAGCGTTTTGTCTCTTTTTCTCAGAAATAGGAGACTTAAAAGGAAGTATAAGTGTTGTCTCGCACCTGTCTACTTGTGTGATTTCAGTTCTTTCTTTTACCGCTTTGTAACAGTCTGGGATAAGTCTATATCCAATTAAAATATTAGACATAATTGCGTTAGAGTTACCAAAAAACCAAGTTCTTATTTTTTCCGTTTCAGAGTCAGGACGGTTTCTGAACAAAACTTCCATAATATTTTTGTATGCCTGGAATTCATTTTTTATAGGTCTGTCGCCTTTTTGAGGAATGAATTCATCAAAAATTACATCATAAAACCTTGTAAAATCTATACCAGTTTTGTTTTGAAAAGTAGACAATGAAACACCTACTATAAAAGGGTTATCGTTTTGCAAGTCCTCATCTGTAAGATACGCTTTGCCGTATCCTTTTTTGTCGTTATATTTCAACCGAATATCTTTTCCAAACCAGTCTGGTTTTACAAAGTCACCAATTGTAGAAAAGCTGTTCTCAAGTGCAACGTTTGTTCTCCTCACATATAAGATAGGATAGTTTCCATCATTCCAGATATCACATATCAAGTGCGATTTTCCAATACCTCTGCCACCTATTATGTCAATATACCTTTGTCCCACGTCACATATATATTTATAATTTAAATACCCGTTTTCTTTATATAAACTCATATTATCACCTCTTTAACTTAAAAGAGGGAAGTCGTTTGACTTCCCTTCCTGCCTTATACAAGCTCAAAATTCATGTACGTCCGGCCTGCCTTACTTTGTGAACGTGTTAACTTAAACTGTAAATTGTAAGTCTCCATAAAATCATAGGCACTTTCTGCCGTCTTAATCACTGTCGGGCTTGAGGTAGCAATTGTTACAACCTCACCCGTCTCAATGTTTGTATGATAGAAAACTGCAACTTCCTTATCATCATCTGTCGAATAGCGTACATAATCTGTAACATTTACAATAGTATCATCTGGCAAATTCTTCATTAACAGATGATTGTCATTTGCCATCTTAAACATTTCTTTCTTGTCAAACTCTCTTGATTGTCTTTCAATTCTCATTTTCGTTATCCTCTTTTCTTTTATTTAAGGTTATTATCCTTTACAAGTATATAATAACTTATTTACAAAGTTTTTGCAAATAAAACGTTATTTATTCTACTATTTCATCAACTATAGTGTAATTCTTTATTTGGTCATCTGATAGACCTATTTCATAGTCTCGTGCTATCATACAACTATAACCAGTATACTCTGTTATTGCTTCTTTGCCTTGATAATCAACAACTTTTGTTTTTGTGATATTATCGCTGTCATTATACCAAATTTGAAAACCACCACTATTCTTTATTTTGAACCCCTCTCTAAAGTTATCAAGGTTTTTAATTACTTCTACACCCCTTGCCTTTTTAACTCCTGATATAGTACAACCAAAATACGTTTTATCTTTTGTTTCTTTATATGCGTTAAAACAATACTTCTTCGCACCTAAAGTTTTAAAATCTTTGTATTCTGGTTCATACCTATTTTCAGATTTTATATCACTTTCACAGTCAAAATATCCGATATAATATTTTTTGCCGTCAATGTCAACAAAAGTATTAGTTTCTTCGCACAGCTCATATATCCAATTATTTAATTCTGTCAATTTCTCAAAATTAAAGTTAGTTGCTTTACAACTGTCTGTGTCACAGTAAATATAGCTACTCTCTGCACATGCTAAAATTCTACGTAAATGTTTTCTTGCATGTGCAGTTGTATATACCCCCCAAACATACGGTAAAACGCTTTTTTCGCTCTGCTCTGAAATAGATTTTTCATCTGGAATCGAAAAGCCGCTTGCATCAACTTTTTCTTTATATGCAATGTCATTTGCATAGATTGAATATGAAAATTCTTGCCATTCATTTTCCAAATATATCATTATAGGGTGAATGGGATCTGTTGCCGCCATTCCATAAATACCGTTTAATTTATTTTTAGCTTTCATTAGATCGTACTCCGCTTCTTCCCTCTCTTTTGAATTTGGCGCTGTTTTCTTTACGGCTATTTTCAGTTTTGTTTTCGCCGTGAAATATTCCATAATAACACTTCTTACATCATCGGGAATATACCCATAACGTGCTGTATAGAGGGTATCTTCTATAATTTCAATGCTGTCAAAATCATAACATTCTTCTATTATGGAAAAGTCTATATCTGTCACAGTTGTTTCAAGCTCTGCCGCTTTCCACACTCTGCCATTGTCAGGGTCGACACCTTGCAAATTACGGCATTTGCTTATAGATAGATACGGGTTGTATTGATCTTCTTTAATTCTTACATTTGTAAGCTTTATTTGTGCTATCCATGCAAGCTCTTTACTTTTTATGTATTTTAAACATTTTGATGTTACGGGCATTTTTTCAAATGCTGTCACCGGAAACTTCATCAAAAGAAGCATAGCCGGATACATGCTGCTAGCGTCGAAACTATAAACGTCATGATAGATTTTAGCGCACTTTATCATGTTGGCGTGAGTATCACCACCACGAAAAGCATCTTTTAAAAGCTTATATGTTTTGTCTGTTAAAGCTAACTTTTTCTTTAACAGCCTGGTGGTAGTGCCTTTTCTTATAGCTCTTTTCATATCACGTCTCACATAAGAGGTACTTGTTAGAGGTACTGTTGCAATTTTATCTCCATCTTTTGTAAGCATGTATGTTAGTGCTTCCCATAGTCCTAAAGTATCATTGATTATATATCCCCACTCTATAGGATTGATATAACTTTCGTTATGTCTTACAAGTGAGTAGTCCAAATCACCTTTTACTTTTATGTGCGTACATCCAGCCATTTTTTTCGTGAAGTTATCAAGTGACATATTAGTTAGCTTATAACTACACCTCAGTTCAATACCCCACTTCTTTAATCGCCACACAAGCGGTTTACGTTTACCAGTTGCAAACACTTCGCTATAATCGTTTAAATAGCCAATCATAAAAGAAAATTCAAAAGGCAGATTGTGAACGTAAATCACAAAATACCGTGACTCACTTGTTTTATAGTAAGCTTGTATTTTATCAAGCAAATCAACAAAGTCTTTCCAGTATCTGCCTTGCACTTCTTCGCCATCAATGCAAGCCGACCACACATACATAAAAGCATCAATAGGCTTTGTCACTTCTTCGCCTTGATCATCTTTTTCAATCCGTGTCCGTGACGTTGTTTCAATGTCAAATGTTCCAAATTGATCAATATAATAGGGGCTGTCTTTCTTTTTACCTAAAGGTTTATGCAAGGAAAAGCCATGTGACGGCACATAGTCAGTCACTGACTTAACTTCTATATCATCATATTTATTTGACCTATTTAAACATTGAACTATCATAATTTATAACTCCTGTTTTATAGACTTTGGTTTTGGCTTCGCTCGTTTGCTCTTGTATAGTTTGTTTGCTGCTTTAAACTCACGTGCTTTATCTTTCCATGATAGAGAACTATTTTGTATAATCGCAACTCTGAACTCTGCTTGATCTTTTAAATTTGGGTATAATTCCTCAGATGCTTTAAAAAGTTCTTGTAAGCCCTCTCTATTGTTTGTATTTATTGCCTCTGTTAACAGTGTAACAATTTGATCACTTGAAAACTGTGCATACTTTTTATCTGATAGATAGTGCAACGTGTTAAAAAGTTTATCACGGATATTTTTGGAAAGATTGGAAATATCAACCCCGTAACGTTCTTTAAATGTTGCTACTCTTTTATTTTCTACTTCGATGCTACCACGTGCGGTTGATGTTTTTGCTTCAAGATAGTGCAAAAGCTTGTTTTCAAGTGCTCGCAACTCACGAATTGAAAAATCTTTATATACAGCTTTACCAGTTGAAACAAAAGAAGCGTTATAAGAAACGTGCTTGTTGAAGTAGTCAACAGCATCCTGGTATCTGAAAAGTGCCGTTCTATCTTCCGTGATTCTACCTTTTGATATTGCTGTTGTTAGCGTTTTGGCGCGCTTGTTTGCAACGTTGGCAAGTTTGCCAACACGGGCGATATATTCTGACTTACTAGAAGTGGACTCGATAGAATCATAGTGCCAACGTGTGAAATATTTTGCCTGGATTTCTGTTTGTTTCATAACTCGATACCTCCCTTTGCTAATTCTTCTTTTACAATTTCATATTTATAGTTGTGTGGTGCAATTTCTCTGAAAATGTTGCCAATTTCCTTTTCAGTGTAACCGTGATTTTTCAAGGCTAAAACAATATACTGCACAGCCTCAGCCCCCTCTTTATATGAACACTTCATCCCATCCGAGGGCGTTTTATACCATGTTGTCGTTTTAATATCAGACACTGCTTGCACTAACATTGCGTATTGGAACATTTCATAAGGTGTTAGCTTACTATTTATAAGGCCGTCTTTAAGTCTTTTCATTTCTTTATATCTCCTTTAGTTTTTCTTATATTATATCAGGGAGTTGTTAACAAATAAAGGATAAATTATGAACAGAATGTTAATAAATTATTGTTATAGTTGATATAGAACAAATAGACGAACAAATGTACTAACAGCGGAGGCCTGGAGAGCGAAACGAGCCAACGGAACAAATGTGCTAACAGCGGAGGCGACAGCCGAC
>ULYS01040328.1_pt1 | contig 13186 bp, 9 predicted proteins | sample 1962381 | NCBI WGS metagenome assembly ULYS01 (sample SAMEA4835869, study PRJEB28245) | human gut metagenome | biome: gut microbiome; material: fecal sample | place: Denmark | collected 2008
GATATAAGACAAATAATAGTTGATACGGCAAAAGCTATAGTTCAACAACATACAGATAAGTTGGCAACATATGACCAAAGTTATCGTACTTGGAACTTTAAAAAGCCTAACAAAAGAAAAGGTACTTTTTACGGAATAAAAAATCCTATCTGCTATGATTGTAGTTCTATGGTCACTTGTTGTTATGGTGAAGCTGGATTAACAAGTATATTCCATGATGATTCCTTATGTGCAGCAGGAACACTTGTTGACTATGCTACGAGAAAAAGTGGTTATACAATGTTTAAGATAACAAAGACAACTATTGAGAACATGAAGGCTGGAGATATTATAATGATGTGCAATAAAGAATGTCCTGATACCCTTACAAGAAGTCAAGCTATGGCGTATAAATTTACACATCATACGCTAATTTATTGTGGTAAAGTAGACGGCACACATATGGTAGCTCATGCTAGAAAGTGGGATTATTGGCCAAAGGCTATAAGGTATATGCCAGTATACAATGATATCTATAAATACGGATTTTGTTTAAGACCTTATGATTTAGTTGAAGCCGATAACAATAATGTAGAGGACACTCCTGTTATTAACAAAACAGATATGAATGAGGTGTATATAAAAGCAGTTAGAAAAGCAAATGCATATGATTTTTATGACGATAATAACAATCTGTTAAGCAAAGTAGAAGGGTTATTTGAAGATGATGATAAAGTTTATCCAAGTTCAACTCCTTATGTCTTAACACATTTTGGATTAAATGATCTAACAGAAAAAGGGATAAACGGAGTAAAAACATTAGTTTCTATATTAAAAAGTAAATACAGAAACACTCCGATTTTTATATTAAAAGAATTGCACGTTGGAACTGCTTATACAGATTATTCGACAGTAAATACTTCTATAGATACTTATAATACTCAAATAAAATCATTCTGTGATAATGAAGACGATGTATTTTTATTAGATATATCTAGCAAATTAGAAACATATACAAATGTATTAAATTCTAGCTACACTAGTGATGGCTATACCTTCAAAGATGATGCCAGCGTTAGTGTTTTTTATGATGCAATAAAAGAAAAATTATTAGCAACTCCAATAGGTTATAAAAAGAAAGATTCAGGAAGTGGAGGAGACACTGGAGATGGCGATACTGGTGATGATGATGGTAATGCATCAAAACGAGAAGGAAAAGTAATAGATATTGTACTAGAAAGCACAAAAAATTACTATTATCCAAAAACAACTATAAAATCACTTACTTTTAGGCTAAATAGTGATGTTGATAAAAGTTTTTATGCTAGGTTAATGTTTACGACTGCGGATGAAATCAGTTACTCTCAATCTAAAATTTGTTATCTTGAAGGTGTTGACTGTGTCGCAGGACAATTAGTGCCACGACCAAACGTAGGATATAGAATTATAATAATGGCCAATGCAAATCCAAATATAGATTATAAATACTATGGGTCTGTAGCTGTTGATAAGGGCGAAGGATATGCTGAACCTTACACTTTTAAGGGTGGTAAAAAAGTTGCTGAAATAGCAAAAACATACTTAAATCGTACAGATTTAGAGTATAGAGGACAATATTCTACAACAGCAGTAAAAACACCTGCATCATATTCGAATCCAGCCAAGAATTTAAGTAAGTGGTATGATTCAACTAGAAAAAAAGGTCAAATAGATTGTAGTACATTAACTAAATTTACATATATGGGATTAGATTACGATCATTCTCCTTATGCAAATCATAAAATGACTTCATTAAAACGAAACACGGCTTATAGTTGGGCATTTACATTCCCAAGAAACGCAGCAGAGCAAGCAGAATATTGTGTAAAAAATGGTTGGGTATTACATGATGTTGATATAACTAATTTCTCAAACTTGGAAGCTGGAGACATTGTATTTTGGGATAGAGACAATGGTGAGAATGGACGTTATATGAATTGTTCTCATGCAGCTATTGTCATTGGACCAACAGAAGATGGAGGTACAGTATATACAATAGAATCGACACAATGTCCGAACGGGGTAAAAACAAGATTAATCACAGAAAACAAAACAGATAAGATACTATTCTGTGCTAGACCTAAGAAATTATAGAAGGAGGAATTATTATGAGCAATATAGATACTATAACTAGAGAGCATGATAATTTCTCTTCTAGTTATGATGAATTAACAAATCTACTTGAAAAAGTTATAACAAATAGAAAAATAACACAAGATGACAAATACGATTTAGAAAAGGCACATGCTACTTATACTGAAAACTACAACGAAGTTAAGAGAATACTAGAAAAAGAAAAAGAAAATGATTTAAGAGAACAAATTAAGAATGTAAGTGATAGAAAATTAGATGCTGATATAAAAAGCATAGTAAATATTCTTACGAATAACGGAGAAAAGACGACTTTATATCTAGATGAAGATGGAAATTTATTTATCGATGGAGAAAAAATAGAAGAAATTAAACAGACAAAACTTATAGTGGACGAACAAGCAGGACAAATTGAGTCTTTAATTTCTGATGGATTTGTAGAAGATGCTGACGGAAATAAAGTTAAATTAAAAGTACTGTACTCAACTCTTAAAGAAGATGTGCACGGTTTTACAACACAAGTTGGAGAAATATCTGGTGTAGCATCAAATGCAAAAGATACGGCACAGGCTGCATTAGATAAATATTCCCAAATAGAACAAACTGTAGGAAGAATACAAAGCACTGTTGCTGATAATAGTGATGCTATACAAAATGGAGTTACTAAAGTTTATAATGAGTACTATATCTCTACAAGTAAAACTGAACAAGTTGGAGGAACATGGTCCACAACAGCACCTACTAACGTTCTAGAAGGTAGCTACTTATGGATAAGAACTGTATATACCAAAGCTGATGGGACAAGTTCAACAGGAGATGCAGTTTGTATGGCTGGTGTTCAAGGGCCACGAGGTTTGCAAGGTTTACAGGGACCTCAAGGTGAGCAAGGGATTCAAGGACCAGCAGGAGAATCTGGTAAAACTACTTATTTTCATATTAAATATTCTGCTGTAGAAAATCCTACATACTCTTCTCAAATGACAGAAACTCCAAGCGAGTATATCGGAACTTATGTAGATTTTACAGAACAAGATAGTACAGACCCTTCTAAATATACATGGTATAGATTTCAAGGTTTGCAGGGGCCTCAAGGTGAGAGAGGAATACCAGGAAAAGACGGAGACGGCCGAACAACTTACCTTCATATCAAATATAGCAATGATGGAGGTTTAACATTTACATCTAACAATGGTGAAGATGTAGGAGATTACATAGGAACATGCACTGATTTTAATATAGATGACCCTACAACTGTATCAAACTATACTTGGGCAAAGATAAAAGGAGTAGGTGTGAAAAAAGTCACAACACTATATTTTGTTCATACATCAAAAACACAAGCTCCTACATTTGCAGCAGCCGATTGGATAAACTATATTCCTCCATATCAAGAAGGTAAATATTTATGGAGTGCTTTCCAAATCTCTTATGATGATGGAAAAGTAAATTATACAGACCCACAATACTGTAGCGAATGGGAAGCGCTTAGTGTGGCACAAGGTGCGAAATCAGTTGCTACACAAACAAAAGAAAAATTTGAATGGCTCGTAATGGACGGCTCTACGTCATCAAATATAACATTAACTAATAGCTTAATACAAGCAATTGCATCTTCTGACATACAGTTGTCAGCTAAGAAAATATTAATCAACGGATTAATGGAAGGTTCTGGTTGGAAAATTACTGATGAAGGTGAATTAGATATTTTGGATCTAAATGTAAGAGGTAATTTTACATGTGATTCTTTAAATGTAGATACTTTGATATCAGCAGATATTCCACCTGCACTTTCTGAAAATAAAACTATTTATGTATCAAGTGGAGAAACAATTTCACAATATTTAGATGATTTACCGTTGAATCTTAATGGTTTTACAGTAGAAATCTATCTGACTACGAATACAACTGAAAATCTTGAGTTGAGAAGACACATAAATGGACTAGTCAATATATTTCTATGTGGTAACACAATAAAAGGAACTATACGAAGTATATATAATAATGCCAAATACAGTATTTATGGGGGTAATAGCATCACAGACACTACGATGGGTTCTATAATGCCTTATACTAGTTATAATGTGGGAAGTTATTATTATACTACTATATTTTCTGATTGCCCTAACGTAAATCTATACAACTTAAAAATATATGGCGACAGTGTAAATTCCAATTCTGTAGGAGTTGGAGCGACTCAAAAATCAAAAGTGTATATGGAAAATATATCATTTGTAGGTTGTAAATATAATTGTAGAACTTATTCGATGACTGAATTGTATTGTCAATCATCTTCTGGTCTTTCTGCTGGAAATTCATGGAATGCTGGTACAGGAGCAAAAATTGTGTTATATCCAGGACCTCAAGCAGGTGGAGGGAAAAATGTTTTTGAAAGTGGTAACGGAAAAATAATTTCTGATGGAGTTACTTTTGCATCTTCAAAAGATAGCGGTTCAAATACAACTACTGTAAACCCTACAACAACTAGATTTGAAACATTTAAACCAAAATATGCAGACACATATAGAAGCACAAAATATAATAACTGGGAAGGTAGAGGAAAATGTCGACAAGGTAATTGGGGGTATGGCAATTGTAATGGCTATTGGTTCTATGGTAGCCAATTTGCTGAAGTGAAAGGCAAGAATATAACAAAAGTTGAAATAGATGTAACTAGAAGTAGTGATATAGGTTCATCAGCATCAACTTCTCATGTGTTCCAAGCACATACATATGGTAGTAGACCTAGCAGTACGCCTGATTTTTATGCTAGTTGTAATAAAACACTATCCCTAGCGTGGGGAGGAAAAGGAACAGTTACAATTACAGATTCGACTGTTTTAAATGGAATAAAAAGTGGAACAATAAAAGGTTTCGGACTTAAATCAGCATACGATAGTAGTCATTATTCAGCCTTAACGAACGGAACAGTAAGAATTTATTATACAGAATAGGAAGGGGATGTGTTAATTTGATTAAATACAACTACGAAGTATCTGTAAATGAAAATAGAGCAAAATTAAATAAAGACATTTTTTTATTTAGAGGTAATAGAAATATACATTATTATTTCTCTATAAAAGGTGCTCGATTTACCTTTTCAAAAGAAAATGAAGATTTGTTAGAAAGTTCAAATGCAATTTATGCAGCGGTAACAGTTGTAAAACCTAATGGAGTTGAAGTTGCAAATGCTATAGCTCCAGTAGAAGATGGTTTGATTCATTTGAAAGTAACAGAAGATCTAATAGATGAAGAGGTTGAGGTAGGGGATTTTGACTTAGTATTTGACTTATTTGATGACAATGAAGGAGCAGTAACAATACCTAAGATAAAAGGCCAATTTCATGTTCAAGAAAGACCTTGTACAACTTCAATTGGAACATTATCAGGAAATGTAAATGTTGTTAATCAGGCGGTGGTAGATTTGGCAATAGCAACACAAGAAAATGAACAATTAATCGTAGTAGATGATGACGGAAAATATGTTAAAACTACATGGGTAAAAGGGGATAAAATCAGTATCGAAAGATTAAATAAAATAGAAGAAGGAATAGAAAAAAATAGTACACAATATAAAGATATTGCGAGCTTAATAACACAAGATGAAAAAGAATTGAATTTTGATAATTTAACAGTTTCAAATTCAGTATCAGCAAATGTAGATGATACAGTTATAAAACAAGAATATTTAGGAGGATATATAGAAATCCAACCAGATTCTTGGGATGGCTCTGTTTGTGCAGTAGATTCTACAACTAAAACATGGGGATTTCCTATGTCGTTATTACCAACAGAGCAGGAAAAAATAAAAAATAGGGTGTTTAATGGTGAAGGAAATATAATGTATATTAGATTTCCATTAGGGTTCGCTTATAGAGGTTATCGCAATATAGATGAAGCAAGCGGGTTGGCGAAAAATATAGGAGAAAGGTTTAAAGGACAAAATAAAAGACTTAAATTATGGTTTGATAAAATATCAGAAGTTGGTGGTGGATTAGCTCCTGAGTATTGGTGTCCTCCTCCATACTGGTTAACAAGCGGAAGTTATAATGGGAGTAATCAAATAAGTGCAGGAGGAACTTATGATAGAACAACAACTTTAGCAAGTATAAAAACAACAGATGAAACACAGTACAAAGCACAAATAAATGCTTTTACAGATGCTATAGTAAATGATTTAGAATATTTACATCAAAATATTGCTCCAGTAAGAATGTTTGGATTGCAAAATGAACCACAATATGGACAAATGAATTACGGAGCTTGTAAATACGACGCACAAACATATAATGATGTATTAGAAATTTTATATCCTAAAATACAAGCTAGTACAATCCTTTCAACATATAATGATGAAGAAAATAAAGTTAAATTATTAGTTGCTTCTTCTGATGAAGGGAATCCCTTCAGTGGCATAGCTTCTAAGTTTATATCTAACCATAGTGATTGGATATGGGGATATACTCACCATTCTATGAGAAAAGCAAGTGGAGAAAGCAGTGGTGTTGATACTGGAGCAGATTGGTATAAATCAACAGAATTTAGTAATATAAAAGGTTCTAAAAAAAATGTATTTATAAATGAATATGAATATTTTAGTGCAGGTTTTGGCACAAATGATTTTAAATGCAGTAATAATATGTTACATTTAATAAATGAGTTAGTATATGGTGAGGCAAAGGTACTACATCCAATAATACATATATGTAAACCTTTAGGGCAATCATTATCTTCAACTAATACTTCTGGGTATTGTATGTTTGCTGTAAATTTAAAAGGAGATTATGGTATTGATATTACGAATTCAAAAAATGAATATGGATTAAATAAAGGTACTTTTATACCTAATACTTGGGTGTATAACTCATGGGCTATGTTTGGAGAAAATTTACCTATAGGAGCTTACTTAGTTGGTAATTATTCAAATACAATAGATAATGGTGGCTGGTGCGTATATAAATATAGAGGAAAATTATATTTATTTATGGCTAATAATTCTAATGCTAATTTGAAAATCTCATTAACTTTTAAAGATAAAAAATACTTTAAGGGTAAAAACTATAGTATGGATTATTGTGGAACTAAGATAGGTGATAAAAAGGGGGAAACTATAGATTTTATTGTACCAGCGTATAGCGGGCAATGTTGGATAGAAAAAGATACCACTGAAATAGATTTAATTCACTGTACTAACATAACTATTAATAATTCAACCTTATCATTCACAACAACTGATACACAAACATTAACTGCAACAGTAACTCCTACTGATACAACAGATACTGTAGTATGGAGTGTATCTCCAACAGGAATATGTACTGTTAATAATGGTATTGTAACACCTATTAAAAACGGAACTTGTGTAATTACTGCTACTTGTGGAACAAAGACTGCGACTTGTAATATTACTGTAAGTGGAATAACAACACAATATACTATAACTAATAATTTAACTAATTGTACTAATTCAAATCCTTCAACTACAATAGCGGAAAATAGTAGCTATTCAGCTGTTATAACTGCAAATATTGACAATGAATTGATTAAGGTAACAGTTACTATGGGAGGAATAGATATAACCTCTACATCATATTCTAATGGAAATATAAATATAACAAATGTAACAGGAAATATAATTATAACAGGTATTGCCAATAACACATCTACAACATTAACCCTTGAAAAGGGTGGTATAAACTATACAACAGGTTTAGATGAAGATAGTAACTTTAAATTGCGTAGTGGTTTTATTGAAGTGAATGGAACAACAACATTGAACTGCTCTAATATATCAATAGGTACAAATGGATTTGTATGCAGAACATATGATAAGAATAAAACTTTTATAAATAGTAATCCAAGTCAGCTTACATACAAGGAAATTACAGTATCATATGACAATAATATAAAATATATAAGGGTAATTTTGGCGAGTGATAGTAGTTATACTCAACCACCTTCAATTAAAACTGGAGATACATTTACAATAAACAATAATATTTATACAATTAAAGTTGTTTAAATTTATAAGTTCACAATTTAAAGAAATTGAAATAATAGATAAATAGTGGTTCTACAGAGGAGCCATATATATCTAACACAGTATATACAACTATTTAGTTTAACGAATAAAAAAGCATAAACTATTACAGACTAGATTAATTTCTAGTCTTTTTTAATACCCAGTTAGATAGGAGGTGAAGTATATAATGTCTTTAGAAGGTGCTTTAATCATAAATAATATTAAAATTGATAAAGAAGGAAATATAGTTATTAATTCTAAAAAATAAAAGTTCGCAATTTAAAAATATTGTGTACTTATTTATATAAAAAATAGAGGTGTAAAAATGTTTTATAAAGTAATGCATTATATTTCTAAATATAGTTTAATGTTGCTTATTTATAGTTTAGTAGTAGCTTTAGCTTTTAAAGTGTTTGGAATTAGTTACTCTGTACTAATTTTAACAACTCTGATTTATATTTTTTTAATTATTAAAAAGATAATAAATTTTGATTCTAGCTGGTTACAATAAGTAAGATCATAGAGCAGTTATTAATTTAGCTGCTCTTTTTATTTGAAAAAATAAATAAAAACTAATTTAGATTGGTCCGGTGTATTATATAAAAATATATTATCTTGTATTTTTTCTTTATTTAAACCTTGCAGTTGGACAACCCCAAAACTAGTGAAATACTTATTTTAAGGTGTGAACTAGAAAAAACCTACTTTACATTAGTTATCACACGATAAATCACATATTTTTTAAAAGGTTATCACATATTTAATACCTTATACATATCATATATGTAAGAGGTGATATTATGACAAATAGAGATATGGAGATTTTAGAATTTTTAACATTAAGTAGAATATGTACTAGAAAACAAGTGCAAGAATTATTGTTTGAAAATAAGCATCAAAATGTACCTTTGAGAAGATTGAAAAGATTAGCTGATGATGGTTATGTAAATAGAAAAATGTTTAAAGTAGAAAATACTAGAAGTGTTTATGTTTATTATTTAGACAAAAAGCCAAGTAAGAAATTAGTGGAACATGATCTTTATATAACTGATTTTCTTGTAAAATTAATTAAAAACAATTATGAAATTATAGAATTTAAGAAAAATTTTTCTTTAGGCAATATAATTTCTGATGGTTATATAAATGTAAAAAAGAATAACAGAACAAAAAAAATATTATTAGAAGTACAATTAAGCCCACATGATTGTATTAGTAAGTATTACAATTTCAAAGAAGTTATAATTAATAATACAAATTGGGAGGTCATGCCTTTGCTTTACGTTATTAACAATCAAGGTTTGAATAAAAAATTAATAGATATGAAAGTTATCTATGATAATGTAAAGATTGAAAAGGTTGGTGAAATAATTGGTTAAATTATTTGTAAATGGCATTTTTAATGCTGCTAATTCTTTATATAATATGATTTTCAAAATAGATCAATGGGATAGGTTGTTTTATGAAATTAAATTATGTAATAGAAGCGAAGAATATCCTTTATTGATTAACCAATGCGTAAATAAATATTATTTCACTATTCCAATAGGTTTAAATATAAATGATTTTATAAAACATAAATTAGACATAAGTACTTTTCTTAAAGTCCCAAAGAATAATTTAAAAATTGAATATAAAAACAATTTAGCATTAATTAGTATTACAGATGGTGTAATTAACAATAATTATAACGATTATTTGTTTAATGATAAAAAAGGTGTTCCAATAGGAATAGATTTAGATAATGGAAATATAGTCTACTGGAAATATTACTCACCTAATGAGTGTCATTTATTGATTGCAGGTGCAACGGGTAGTGGTAAATCAGTTTGTTTAAATGTTGTTATAAATAATCTTATTAAAAGAAAAGATGTTGAATTGTACATTCAAGATACTAAGTATATTGATTTATATAAATATAAGGATAAAGCTGTATACTATGGCGAAGGTATTAATGGTATAGAAGAAATATTAAACAGATTAATTAATGAAATGAATAAAAGATATCTTGAAATAAGAAAAAATAATAAAAAATTTAAATCAATATTTTTAATCATTGAGGAACTAGCTACCTTTGATCCTAAAGAAAATAAAATTATTTATAAGTTATTAGGTGAATTATTGTCTAAAGGTAGAGCAGCTAATATTTATGTAATATTAACAACTCAAACACCGTATGCTGAAGTTTTGCCAGGTTTACTTAAATCTAATATAAATACTAAAATAGGATTAAAAGTTAATACTAAAGAAGCAAGCAAAGTGGTTTGTGGAGATTATGATGCATTAACTGAACTTAGAGGCAAAGGCCATGGTAAAATATTTACAGCTACAGATACAAAAGAAATACAATGTTTTTATATCCCTAATGATTGTTAGGAATATGTTCCGATTGCAAATTTGTTATTGGGAATTTACACTATAATTGTAGATAAAATAATTTCTCATTTGAAACCCCAACGAGCAAAGGAATCGGTTTAATAACCTTTTCCGGAAAGGACTTACTTTTAGAGTGGGTCCTTCTTTTGCTTATTGGCTATGAAAGAGGGTGATTCCAATGTGGACTTAATAAAAAAACATTTATATTTTAATCGAATTTTAATTTTAAAAGTTATATGTGTATATAGTATTTAGAGGCACTTACCATTTTTTCTAAGGGGGTTACTAATTTGTAATCCCTTTTATTTTGTAAAAAGGAGTTTGAAAAGATGAAAATAAATATAAAAACTCCAGAAGGAGTTCATGCTGAACAAAGAGAAATCGAAGCTTACATAAAACATATTCATAAAAAATATCCAAATCGAGAAATTGAATATCTAAATATAACAATAGATGATAAAGGATATGTAGATTTAGAATATAAACTTGTTCCTGTTTCATTTGAAAGAATCAGAAGAATCACAGGTTATTTAAGTGAGGTTCGACAATTTAACGATGGTAAAAAAGGAGAACTTAGAGATAGAGTAAAACATACTTAAGAAAATTGAGAGGTATTAATATGCAAACAGAAATAATTGTTGCTATTATAGCATTTATAGGGACTTTAGCGGGTTCTTATTTTGCAAATAGTAAAACTACTGCAGTAATGCAAGAACAAATCAAAGGTATAAAAGAAGATATAAAAACTTTATCAACTAGAGTAGATAAACATAATAATTTAGTAGAAAGAATGGCAAAAGTAGAAGATTCAACAAAGTCTGCACATCACAGAATAGATCACTTAGAAGAATAGGAGGTTAATTATGATAGATTTAAATGTTATTAATAGTTATTTAGTCATTGGAGTTGTATTAGGTTGTTGTGGAATAGGATATGTTATAAAAACTAGCTTTGACTTTATTCCTAATAAGTATATTCCTTTCATAATGGCTGTATTAGGTGTTGTATTAAACATAGCAATATCTAAATCATTTGATATGAATATTTTCTTAGGAGGGCTTTTAAGTGGGCTTTCTAGTGTAGGATTGCACCAAAGTTTCAAGGCTTTAATTGAAAATAAATAGGAGATGATATAATGTCAATAGTAAAACCAACAATAGTTGAAAAATGGCAAAAGAAAAACAAATATGGTAGACCTGGAACTCCATTAAATTACACAAAAGTAGCAATTCACTATACTGGTGAAGCAGATGTTAAAGGTTCAGCTACAGTTAACTATTTTAACAACGTAGTTGCAAATGGAACAAAAGTTAATGGTAAATATATATATGCATCAGCACATTTTGTTATTGATCTAGACGGAACAATATATCAATTAATACCTCTAAATGAAATGTGTTATTGTACAAATTCAGCTAATAGTTACGCTATTGGAGTTGAAGTCGCAACAACAGGAAAAGATAATCATTACACAGATGATACATATAAAAGTATGGTTCATTTATGTGCATGGTTATGCGACAGAAAAGGATTAGACTGTAAAAAAGATATAATAAGACATACGGATGTGGTGGGTAGAGCATATAAATTATGCCCAATATATATGGTTCTTAATCCTTCAAAATACACTCAATTCAAATTAGATTGTGCTAATTTAAAAGCTGGTAAGATAAAAACATCAAATATAATTAATTGTACTAATGGAAAAGGAAAAGTCACAGTTATACCTACTACTGCTACTACTAAAACTAAATACATTAGAATATTAAAAGATGTAAATATACATAGCAAAGCTGATTTTAATTCAAGCAGTGTGGTAGGTAAAGTTACCGCTGGTGGAGCTTATACTGTAGTAGAAACTATAAAAAGAACTGGAACAGATATGTATAAATTAAAATCAGGAGTATATATCACTGCCAGCCCAAAATATGTAGAAGTATTTGAAAAATAATTCTATCGGACGCGACCGATAAGCGACCGATAGCGACCGATAATATTAAAAGCTAGGGGATACTCTCCTCTAGCTTTTTTATTTTATAAAATTATTTATAATTTTGATTTTTTATATTCATATGCTATTTTATCGTCACTTATTTCAGCATATATGAGTGTTGTATTTATGTTTGTGTGGCCCAAAAGCTTTTGTACTGTTGTAATATCTGCAGTAGCAGCTAAACGAGTTGCGAAAGTATGTCGTAAAACGTGAGGGCTAAAATCTCCTGATAGTCCTATATCTTTTTTTATTCTTTCAAACATCTTTTGCACAGCTCTAGTTGTAAGTCTTTTATATGGTTTTTTAACTGATACAAATAAAGCATCATTATCGTCTTTTCTTTCATTTAAATAATTTTGTAAATAAAACTTTGCTACATCAGAATATATAACTACTCTTTCTTTATTTCCCTTTCCAATTACTTTTAAGCTATTTGCATTCGGATCTATATCAGATCTATTAAGATTCACTAGTTCTGAAACTCTTAAACCTGTAGCATATAGAAATTCTATTATTGCTCTATCTCTAGAATTTTTACAACTCATTCTTACATGTTCAAATACAACTTCGTTTAGCGAATGTTTTAATCTTTTATCTTCCTTCATTTTTTTTAATTTCCTAGCTGGATTAGTACTTATATACTCGTCTTCATATAAATATTTAAAAAATTCTTTTATGCATGTAATTATTCC
>ULYS01052524.1_pt1 | contig 12975 bp, 10 predicted proteins | sample 1962381 | NCBI WGS metagenome assembly ULYS01 (sample SAMEA4835869, study PRJEB28245) | human gut metagenome | biome: gut microbiome; material: fecal sample | place: Denmark | collected 2008
TCCGCTGTCTGCCTTACGCAACACTTGCCCTATCCCCACCCATTGACTTCCCACACTCCGGTCTCGCATCAAATTTTGTCCATCGGAATGTCTTTTTACCGGAGAAGTCGAACCACCGTTTATGTTTGTCCGGTGAGAGCCCTATTAATTGGACAAACTGGTGATATTGCACAGTTTCTCCGGTGGATTGCCGTTTCGATGGACAAACTGCTTAATATCGCAAGTTTGTCCAGTTGTGTTATCTCTTCCAGGTCGGCAAGCCACAATGCATTCTCGGGTACCAAACAGTCTCGCCATCCTTTGGTACACCACAGTGCGTTTTCCTGTACCAACCACTGTCCCAGGCCTCGTTGGTACCCCAGGAACCCATTTTCTGTACCAACTGCTGTCCCGTGTCCATTTGGTACCTCAGGAACTCCTTTCCTGCACGAAACGCTAACTATGTCCAAACAACTGTCTTGTGTTCCAACCTAATATTCACTTTGTGACTTCTATCATTGAACGTCCTTCCTCATGGCCTGAGTGACAATTTTTCGACCTGAATCTCCTTTGGCGGCATAGCGGAATCATTTTGATGTACATTTCTCTTCATTGCGACAGATTTTGTCGCTTTTGATTGTTATATTTGCGACAAACACTTCTGAATATGTTGAACCAGATCAAGCGGTTAAGCGCAATAGTGAACAAACTCAGCGGCATCTGTGAATATGTCGGCAAAGAGGATCTGCTGGAGGCCATGTCAGGTGATATGGCCGAGAACGGTCCCTACACTTTGCGGACTCTTCAGCGTGACATCAAGACCATTGAGGAGGTCTTCGGAATGGAGATTCAGAATGTCAAAGGGAAGGGGTATCGCATAGTGGGCAGAGATCCTGTTTACACCGATCGGTTCAAGGAACTTCTTTCCGAGTTCGAGATCCTGAGTACTGTTGACTCGGACTCCGGGACACGTGGCTATATCATTCCGGAGCAGAGGAGGATGATGTTTAGCGTTGATATTCAGAAAATCCTAAGGTCGATAAAGCAAAGACGGAAGGTGCGCTTTTCATATTCGTTGCCAAGGCTTGGAGGCAAGGAGGCGGAATATCTCGCCGAGCCGTATTTCCTGAAGCAGTCGCAGAACCGCTGGTATCTTGTGGCTATGGTTGAGGGAGTCCTGAAGTGCTTCGAGTTGGGCAGGTTCAAATCCTTCAAGGTGCTTGACGAGGATTTCATCCGTGACGAGAGTGTCCGTGCCGGGAATCTTTTCCGCGATTGCTTCGGAATATGGGATGACCCGAAGATGCCCGTAGAGGACATCCGCTTGAGGTTCAGTGCCTTGGATGGCCGCTTCATCAAGACCCTCCCTATTCATTCTTCTCAAAAGGTCGCCGTTGAGACCGAGGAATATGTCGAAGTGACTCTCCGCCTGAAGATTACCAACGATTTCGTGATGGCCCTTCTCTCCCGAAGCTCCTCCGTCGAAATCCTCGCACCCCAGTCCCTCAAGGACCGGATGAACGCTATCTGGGCGGCAGCGTTGGAACGGAATAAATGATTGTTAATTTAGTAATCATTAAAAAATAACTTGAACAATTTGTATATCATTATGGTCTATATTTCTTTTCTCATCAGTCATGTGCCACCGGCACACTCCTTCTTCCAAAAGAAATCTATTCTCATAAATCTGACACAAAATTTAGTTCAACTTATTTTTTAACGCTTACTTAAAAGGATTAGTTCTATGAAAGGAAAAAGTAATTTTACAAAGTCGGAATGTGCAATCTTAAAGCGACTAATTAAGCGTAAGGTGAATTCTAACAAGTCGGAACAAAAGAATATTCGAAATGAAATGAGAGATATGAATTTTTATATATCAGATTTCACGGACAAAAAAGGCTTTGACGTTGATGATTTCTCACAATTAATTGAAGATGGTAAGATTACTATTGTCGAAGATGAAGACATAAGTATCGAAGATGGCAGGAGTCAAGAGTTATCAAATAAGAGCCAGTCTAGATCATTGCATTCAATGGGTAATTGTGCTTGTTTAGAGGCCTATGTTCCTGCTTCGCCTCGTATATTAATTCTTGGCACCATGCCTGGAAAAGAATCGTTGCGTCTTCAGCAGTATTATGCTAATCGTAGCAACCGTTTTTGGAAGATAATCGCTAAGGCAGCAGACAAACCTTTGCCGGAAGATTATTCAAAAAGGCTGAGATTGTTGGACCAGCTTCATATTGCGTTGTGGGATGTCTATGCTTCAGCAGAACGTAAAGGTAGTTTGGACTCTAATATTAAGAATGGGGAACAGAACGATGTACAGTCACTCATCAATTCTAATCCGTCCATAAAGAAGGTTTTGTTCAATGGCGGAAAGGCTTACAAGAAGGCTTTGGATTATGGTTGTTTGAATGTGGAAATGCCAAGTACTAGTTCGGCAAACACTCATCTTACTCAAGAAGAGCTGTTTTCTATATGGGTTAAGGAAATCAAAGAAAAGTGATGCGCAAAGATCCCGATGAGACATATTCATTGAAAGAGAAGTTGGCGGTGACGGCGGTACTGCTTCTGCCGGTGGCGTTGGCGGTGGTGGCGATGATTGGGGAGAAGAGGCGTTTGAGAGAGGTGGAGGCGATGAAGAGTAGGCCGGTGCGGTACTATGAATATGCCATCCGACCGGTGGATACGGTTCTGAACCATCCGGTAGGTCTGCGGGGAAGGTCGTTGTTTGATGGTGGCGGACGGGGAGATGGTGTGGTGCTGAATTCCGGTGGAAGGAGCATCGTAACCGGCCTTTCCTCGGAAGAGATTCTGGAGCAGCTCAACCTTGACTATCAGGATGTCTATGACTATTACGGCGGCGCCGAGGAACTTTGGTGAATAGGAATGATGGCGGGATATTCTTTTTAGCTGTCTCCTGTCTTGCCGGAAAACCGTTGGTACGCCAGAGGGCTCTATCCTGTACCGGTCGTGGGTTTAAGTCCCTTTGGTACGCCAGACAACTGTTTTACGTACAGGGAGCCTGTTTGCCTGCTATTTTTGAACTATGCTTTGGAGGGAATATTCCCAGAGATTCGTCCGCTCAGAATCGTTCTCATATCCTTTAGGGTATCGCCCTTCCGGACGTTCAGGATAGATCTTCTTTATGAACAGGATGCAGTACTTTCTGTTTGAGTACTCTGAGTTACAAGGAATCACCATGCTCCTGAGATTCGTTGAAGTGTAAACATCGATTCTTTTTTCTTCTCCGGAAATCATGAATTTTTTGGAGATGATATTCCAGAACCTCGCTTTCCAGATTCTTCCCGTCATACGCTTTCATTTCACCGGACGGGAAGGTGATCTGCACTCTGATGTCAGTGACCGTCTTGACGTTATTCTCACATTTGATTGTGACCGGCACCTGTGCGCCTGACTCCAATGGCCTTATAAAAAACAATAAAGCAAATCCGATTGTAAGTAGCAGCTTTCTTAACATATTTCTTGTTTTTTGTCTAGTTAGCGGAGTCTGAAGGTATCTATTTCAATATTGCTTTTTGTCAATGGTAGTTTATCATTATAAACATACCTTTTAGTGTTGTTGTCAAAGAAGATGTTCTCTGAAATACGAATCTTATTTTCAGGAACCATCTCTGTTATTGTGGGCGTGCAACAAATTAGTGCATAAACAAATCAAAAATAGTCTCTAAACGGCTGGCATAAGAGAATCCTCCGCCGCAAAACAGATTCGCGAAATCCGGGAACTGTAAAGTTTCTTTACACATAGTGTTAAATTTCTTTACACTTCCGGAAATATTCAAATGTGCTAAATTATTGAATGATAGTGTGGTTAATTATTTGGCACGCCAAATGCTTGTGACTTTTACCGAATTGGAAATAAATGGTGAAGAACATGAAAAAGTCACAAACAATATTCATTATGCTGACGGTTTTGCTTAGTGCCGTTCCGGCGCTTGCCGCACCTGTGGCCGAGGGGACGATCCCTGGGAATGGGGAGCCGCTTCCGACTCCGATGACGCTTAAGGATTGCATGGGGTATGCGGTCAGCAACAGCACCAAGGTGAGGATCCAGCAGGCGGCCAACGATGACGCCCGGCTTGCAAGAAGGGACGCGATCTTCGATGCCTTCACTCCAGAGATCAGCGGAAGCGGCTCGGCCTACTACAATTTCGGACGTGCCGTTGACCCTAAGACCAACACTTACGTCACCACAACATCTTTCCACAACAGTTATGGTGTAAGCGCCGGCATCGCTCTCTTCAACGGATTCAAGGCCGTTAACAACTTGAGGATCTCCAAGACTTCCATCGCTCTTGGCAACTCGCAGGAAGACCAGATCGAGGCTGACATCTGTCTCGCCACGATGGAAGCCTACTGCAACGTGCTTTATTACAGCCAGTTGGCGGACATCTACAAGTCTCAGGTCGAGGTTGCCGAGCAGTCCCTTGCGAAAGCTCGCCGTCAAGAGGAACTCGGACAGAAAGGCCATGCCGATGTCGTCGAGATGGATTCCAACCTTGCAGACAAGCAGTACCAACTCGTTGAGGCCAACAACAAGCTCAACGATGCCCGCATCACCCTTGAGGACGTGATGTTCTGGTCTGAGCCACAGGAACTTGTCATCGACACGACCCTTCCGGCTACCATTGACGGCGAGCGGGTTCTGACCGATTCCCTTGCGATGGAGGACATGGTGGACTTCGCGCGGACGAACAATCCGGCAGCCCGTGTCGCAAGGTTCAACCTCATGAATGCAAAACGGGAACTTAACACCGCCAGATGGCAGTTGCTCCCGTCGCTCAGTGCCTATGCCGGATGGTCCACGACCTATTTCACTTATCCTGGAAGCGGCACGGCTTCGGATCCGTTTCAGACCCAATTCAAGAACAACGGAGGTGAATATGTCCAGTTGTCCCTGAATATTCCGATCTTCTCGGGACTCCAGCGCCACAGCAACATCGCCAGGAAGAAGAACGCCGTCGCCAAGGCGTCCGCCGAGTACGACCAGAAGATGAGGGACATCTCAGCCGAGGTGCGCAGGGCTGTCCAGGATCGCGACGGAGCGTCTGCCGCCTATATTCTGGCACAAAGGAAGTCCGATGTGCAGGAGGAGGCATATTCATTGAATATGAAGAAGTTGGAGCAGGGATTGATCTCGCCGATCGAGTTCCAGACAGCTTCGAACAACTACCTTGAGGCGAACGCCCAGCGGCTGAACTCGCTCCTGACCTACTTCATCAAGCGCAGTGTGGTCAACTACTACAACGGGGTGGATTATATTGATCAATGAATATGACAGCGTCGGTCGCCGTTGTTCGGCAGGCTTGCCAACTGTTGAAGCGCCGAAAGGACAAAAACATCACGGTCGCCGAGTGTGTAGAAGAGCCGCTAAAGACGAATTAAAGCAAACGGAAATAACAACAATTATGGACAAGATAATCGAAAAGAAAAAAGGCTGGAGATCAGCCTTCACAAAAAAGGCGATGCCTTACTGGCTTGGAGCCATCGTGGTAGTGTTCGTGCTCTACCTCGTGTTCAGAGACAATTCCAAGACCCTCAGGGTTGACAAGGACACGATCACGGTCAGCCAGGTGACTGACGGACAGTTCAACGACTATATCCGTGTGAGCGGTCAGGTGCAGCCAATGGTCACAATCCAGATCAGCCCGCTCGAAGGCGGTACCGTCCAGAAGATCATCGTCGAGGAAGGCTCCACCGTCAAGGCCGGGGAACCGATTCTTGTGCTGTCCAATGATAACCTTGACCTTCAGATACTTAACGCCGAGGCTGAGCTTGCGGAAAAGGAGAACATCCTTCGTAACACGATGATCTCGATGGAGCAGCAGAAACTCTCCCATGAGCAGAACCGTCTCCGCTACGCCTCCGAGGCCAGGCGTAACAAGAGGGCATTCGAGCAGAACCAGCAGCTTTACAAGGAGAAGCTCATCTCAAAGGAGGATTACCTCAAGGCCCAGGAGGATTATGAGCTTTCGCAGCAGAACCTTGACCTGACTCTCAAGAGTATGGAGCAGGACAGTCTCTACCGTTCGACCCAACTCCTGAGTCTGCGCGAGAGTCTTGACAACATGAAGATGAACATGCAACTCATACGCCGCCGCAAGGAGAGCCTTACGATCAAGGCTCCGATCGACGGGGTTCTCGGACTGTTGGATGCGAACCTTGGCCAATACATCGGTGCCGGCACCAAGATCGGCCAGATCAACTCCGAGGGTAGCTACAAGATTGAGGCTAAGATAGATGAACACTATATTGACCGTGTGGTTCCGGGACTCGACGCCACATTTGAGCGTCAGAGCGAGAAGTACGACGCGCAGGTGCGCAAGGTCTATCCGGAGGTGCGTGACGGCAAGTTCCAGGCGGACTTCAAGTTCGAGGGCCAGCAGCCCGACAACATCAGGACCGGCCAGACATATTACCTGAACCTTCAGCTCGGTCAGCCGGAGCGGGCGGTCCTCATCCCTCGCGGGACATTCTACCAGAAGACGGGAGGCAAGTGGATCTATGTGGTCAGCAAGGATGGAGGCAAGGCTGTCAAGCGCGAGATCCGCATCGGTCGTCAGAACCCTCAGTTCTATGAGGTGCTTGAAGGGCTGGAGCCTGGCGAGAAGGTCATCACCTCCTCCTACGACAACTACGGCGACAGCGATGTGCTTGTCTTCTAATTGATTAATGAATATAAACAATAACAAATAAAATTTTTCAAAGCCATGATTAAAGTCACAAATCTGTCCAAGGTCTTCAGAACAGAGGAGATCGAGACAACAGCCCTCAATGGAGTTTCATTCGAAATCGCTGACGGAGAATTCGTCGCCATCATGGGTCCTTCCGGTTGCGGTAAGTCAACCCTTCTGAACATCCTCGGCCTTCTTGACAACCCTACCGGAGGCTCCTACGAACTTCTCGGCACGGAGGTCAGCCAGCTCAAGGAAAAGGAGCGCACCAAGTTCCGTAAGGGCAACATCGGATTCGTGTTCCAGAGCTTCAACCTGATCGATGAACTGAATGTCTATGAGAACATCGAGCTTCCGTTGAGGTACCTGAACATCTCCGCGGCCGAGCGTAAGCAGAAGGTCACCGAGATTATGAAGAGAATGGCCATCAGCCACAGAGCCCAGCACTTCCCTCAGCAGCTTTCCGGAGGTCAGCAGCAGAGAGTCGCCATCGCCCGTGCGGTCGTCGCAGGTCCGAAGCTGATCCTCGCCGATGAGCCTACCGGTAACCTGGACTCCAAGAACGGTAAGGAGGTCATGGATCTCCTCAGCGAGCTCAACAAGGAAGGTACGACCATCGTTATGGTGACCCACTCCCAGAGAGACGCCGCCGTGGCACAGCGCACCATCGACCTGTTCGACGGCCAGATCGTCTCCGACGTAAAGAACGAGCTTTAGCGTTGAATCTTTCTCGTGAGGGTCGGCTGATTACTTGGCGATAGCTGATGAATCGTCACTACGGACTTGACAGTAGATAATGTAATTATACCACCCATAAGCGCCGCCCCTCACGTTTAAGATATTATTGGCGGAAGGTTGCCTGAATCTCATAGTCAAACTCCTTAATACTTTGTCTCGGTTCATCCAGAAGGTTGCCACAGCAAACCTTGGCCACCCGCGGCCATAAGCGGGAGGGGCCCAGCCGTCAGGCTGGGAGGGACGGAGCGCGAAGCGCGGAGGGTTTGTCGTGGCAACCTTCTGGATGGGATTTCCAAACGGGTAAAAATCCGTGGAGGATAAGTGATTGACCATTAGGAATATGCTTGGATGTCCTCTTGCATGAAGCGGGAATGAGGATAGGGAAGCAAAAGAATGAAAAACAAAAAGTTGGCCTCCGCGAGGCCGTGAATAGATTTATGAGCAGTTTCATTAATTTCTTGAAGCGCAACAAACTTTACAGCGCTGTCAACCTTCTGGGACTCAGCCTCTCGATGGCGTTTGTCCTGCTTCTGGCCGTGTACGTCACCAGTCAGCTGAATACTGACTCGTTCCAAAAGAACGCCGACAGGATCTACGTCATCGCACAGAAAGAGACCCTTTCGTCCGCTTACTGGCTGTCCCGCCACATGAAGGCTAACTTTCCGGAGATTGAGAGGTCAGCTTCATATTCCAGCAACGGAATGCAGGAGTACAAGATCGACGGCAACATCGTGAACGCCAGGACTTCTTACGCTGACTCGTCGTTTTTCGATATGTTCAGTTTCCCTCTCGTGGAGGGCGACTTCAGTGAGTGGAAGGCCTCGATAAGCGGAGTCCTGATCAGTGAGTCTTTCGCCAAGGCTCAGTTCGGGGACAGGGATCCGGTTGGACGTGAGATCCGTTTCGACGGCGCTGACTCAACGGTAAGCAACCTGACAGTCTCAGGTGTGTTCAAGGACATTGAGAACTCCATCATCAGACCGTGCGACATATTCCTTCGCGGAGAGATCATGACGATCACCAACCAGGCGAACGATGAGCGGATGTCCAACGCCGGATCATCCACTTGCTTTGTGATGGCTTATCCGAACGCCGATCTTCCGGCCAGACACGATGATATTCTTAAATGGTGCCGGGAGAATTTCTGGAGATATATGTCAGACTACGGCGGAGGTGATAATGACGTGAGAATCATTTCTTTACGTGATGTCTATTTCCTGTCGGACGGCAATGAGGACTATAATGACAGTCTGCGTCTTGGCAACAAGACGACAGTGATGCTGCTTGCCGGAATGTGCTTCCTGCTGCTTCTGTTCGCCATCCTGAACTATGTGAATATGACCACGGCTCTCTCCGGCTTCCGTGCCAAGGAGATGGCCACCAGAAGGCTCATCGGGGCGACGAAAGGCGGGATATTCCTGAAAATGATTGTCGAGAGCACCATAATCTGCGCGGCCGCTATGGTCATCGCCGTCCTGCTTGGCGAGGCCATTTCCCCGGCGGCTTCGAAGGTGTTGAACTATGACATCTCTATCTTCAAGGCAATCTCTCCGGTGAGCGTGCTTGTCTGCGTCCTGTTCACGGTTTTGGTAGGGGTCATCGCCGGCATAGTTCCCGCGCTTATCATCCAGAAGGCCGAGCCGATCGAGATTGTCCGAGGAACGCTCAGGCTCAAGACCAAGACACTTTACAGCAAGGTCATCATTGTCATTCAGAATGTCATCACTGTCGTGATGCTCGTGACCGCTTTCACGATGTACCTTCAGATCCGCTCCATGATCAACGCTCCGATGGGCTATAACACGGAGGATCAGATTACCATCAGCAATGAATATGGTCGCGCGGGCGAATTGGCTCCGCTCATCAACAAACTTAAGGCGGAAAGCTGCGTTGAGGCTGTCGGTCTCGGCGATGGCTACCCGATGTTCGGCACCAACAACTGGACTATGTCCACCGAAAGCGGAAAAGAGGCGTCGTTCCAGATGGTGAAGGGCGACAGCGCCTACTTCAACATCCTCGGCATCAGGAAGAAGCAGGACAATCACAGTCCGAACAGTTATTGGCTGAATGAATATGCCTACGGAATCCTCGAAATAGACGAGACCGCCACGGAGTTCACGACCAAGTCCAACAGCACATGGCAGATAGGCGGAATCTACTACGACTTCAAGATCAAGCCGTTGCTGGAGGAACAGCATCCTGCGTTGATTTACCAGTATGATGAATATCCTGCCGGGAAGTGGCCGTGGACGATTCTTGTGAAGACCACGCCGGATCACAAAGAGGCTTTCGCAAGGGTCAAAGCGGTCTTTAGCGAATTGTACCCGGATAAGTTATTCGATGCCAGCTATGTCGAGGATGACATCAAGGCTGTGTTCGCTTCCGAGAACAGGGTGTTGGAGATCATGGTCATATTCACAATCCTTTCGCTGTTTGTCTCGGCTCTGGGTCTCGTGGCGATGAGTTCGTACTACATGCAGCAGGAACGCAGGACTGTGTCTCTCAAGAAGGTCTATGGCGCTGACTATAACTCTGTCCTGTGGGGTCTTGTGGCTGAGTTCATGAAGATGATCGGTGTGGCGTTCGTCATCGCCGTCCCGGTGGCGTGGTACCTGATGCACACTTGGTTGAACGGCTATTCCTACCGCATCGGTCTCCATTGGTGGATCTTCGCGGTGGCAGGTCTGTTCACCGCCGTCATTGCCGCCCTTGCCGTCCTCTGGCAGGCTGTCCGCGCCGCCCGCACCAACCCGGCGATCGAACTGAAGAAGGAATAGCATGCTATATCTCCAATCCAGATGGTTGTCGCGACGAACCCTCCGCGCTTCGCGCTCCGTTCCTTCCAGCCTGACGGCTTGGCCCCTCCCGCTTATGGTCGCGGGTGGCCAAGGTTCGCTGCGGCAACCTTCCGGATTGAGTAGTAATAATTCAGTGGAGCCTAAACGATTGAAGATTAGGAATATAATGATGTGTCCTCACCGCTGGAATCGGGAGGAGGATATGCAAGCAAAATATTGAACGATAAAAGATTAGCCTCCATGTGGAGGAATGGGTATGAGAAGAAAAAGTGATTTGATCATCAAGGTTCTGTCCTTGGGAGTGGGAATGGCGATCGCCATCATCCTGATCGCGAAAGTGTGCTTTGAACTGTCCTACGACAGCTCCTATAAGGATGTTGACAGAATCTATAAGATCCGCACCGGAGCCATTATGCAAGGTGAGGACAAGGATTTCGGTCAGGTCAGCGGAGCCATAGCACCGGGATTCAAGGCCGAGGTGCCGGGAGTGCTGGAGGCCACAAGGTTCACCAGCATATTCAACAGCGAGAATTTCATCATCGATGACGATGGAAGCAAGGTGGCGGCCGAGCACCTTTTAGCGGATTCCTGCTTTTTCAGGATATTCAATCGCCAGTTCCTCGCCGGTGAGCCGGAAAAGGCGTTGAGGTCGTGGAGCGGCGATGTGGCCATCTCAAAGACTTTCGCCGAGAAACTTGGTGGAGTCGGAGCGGCTGTCGGCAAGCAGATCGCCAACGAGGACAATCCGAATCTGAAGCTGACTGTCTGCGGAGTCTATGAGGACTTCCCTAAGAACGGATCGATCCACGCCGATGTCATCCTTTCCATCGAGGCGATGAGCAAGTGGAGCCTCTCCAACTGGGTCGGCAACGACAGGTACGTCGCTTTCGTCAAGTTGGCCGAAGGGGTTGATCCCGCGTCGCTTAAAGATGCCATCCACGAGATGCAGAAGGCTCACCAGCCTTTGGAGGAAATGGAGAAGAGCGGACTCACTCTCTGGTACTTCCTTTCGCCTTTGGCCACCGAGCACAGCTCGAAGCCGGAGGTCAGGAACCTTGTGTTCATACTTGCCATCATCGCCGCTCTGCTGCTGCTTGTGTCCATTATGAACTACGTCCTTGTGGCCATCTCGGATGTCATCCGCAGAGCGCGTGAGGTCGGAGTCCGCAAATGCTACGGAGCCCAGCCTTGGGACATCAACAAGATCCTGCTCAAGGAGACCGCCTGGAATTTGGGTGTCTCCCTCGCCGTGGCAGCCCTGCTGATCTTTGCGTTCAGGGGTGCGGTTGAATCCCTGTTGGGAGTCCCTGTGAAGGATCTTGTCACTCCGCTTTCCGTCTGGATCATTGTCGGGATTGTGATCTTGGTGTTCCTTGTCTCCGCCGTCATTCCGGCGAGGATGTTCACCAAAATCCCTATTTCCAGCGCCTTCCGAGGCTACAAGGAGAGCAAGCGCCGCTGGAAGATCTCACTGCTTGCCTTCCAGTTCGCCATCAACGCCGTGCTGGTGTCGCTGGTGCTGATCGTCAGCTTCCAGTACCGCAAGGTGCTGAACGCCGATCCGGGCTACAACTACAGCAATCTTGTCTATGAGACATTCCCGTCCTACGACCAGACGAAGATGACAGCCATCGCTGGTGCTCTTCGCCAGCTGCCTGAGGTCGAGGCTGCTGAACTGACCTACGTGACACCTTTGGCGTCAGCTTCCGGCAATAATATTACCCTTCCTGGTGACGACAGGGAACTCTTCAATGTCGCTGATGAATATGGCGCCACGGAAGGTTTCTTCAATATGATGGGCTTCCGGCTCGTCGAGGGATCCGCTCCAAAAGGACCGAATGATGTCGCTGTCAGCAAGTCCTTTGTGACCAAGATGGCGGCTTTCGCCAACTGGTCTGACGGAGCCGTTGGAAAGATTGTCGGCATCACCGAGCACGGGCAGGTCACGATCTGCGGAGTCTATGAGGACTATGTCATCGGAAGCGTCTCTGATCCGGACAACCGTCCGAGCGTGCGTTTCTGCTGGAACAAGGACTTCCTCACCGATGAGGAAAAGGCTGACTTTGACTGGTCAAGGCTGATGCAGACACTTGTCGTGAAGCTCACGGATGTCACTCCGGAGACGATGCGTAAGGTGGAGAAGACAATCCGGGAGGTCGCTCCTGACAGCGACGCCGAGGTGAAGTCTTACGCCGAGACGTTCAGGAGCCTATACGATCCGACGAGGCAGATGAAGAGAACCTACACCCTTGGAGCGTTGTTCGCCCTGCTGATAGCGGTGATCGGCCTGATCTCCTACGTCCGTGACGAGAACTATCGCCGAAGCGCCGAGATCGCCGTCCGCAAGGTCAACGGAGCGCAATCCTCGGAGATCGTGTCGATGCTCGTGACGGACATCCTGAAGGTGGCTGTCTTCGCGGTGATCATCGGTGACGCAGGCGCCTGGCTTGTGGCTCATTACTGGCTGCAGCAGTTCGCCGTCAAGATCGCCCTCAACCCACTGTTCTTCATCGCCGCCGACATCATCGTCCTGGCCATCATCGTCAGCGTCATCGTGATCGGCTCCCTGAGGATCGCTCACACCAACCCTGTCGAGTCCCTCAAGAACGAGTAGGGTAGTCCTGCTATCCCGGTCGCTGAGCGTGCCATCGTTGAACCCGTGGTTCGACAGCTCACCAACCATCGAAATGCGATTGCAGTGTGTCGTGGCAGATAACTATCTGTCAACTAATATAATAAGCAAGTACGTGGTGCATAAACCGGCA
>ULYS01001020.1_pt1 | contig 12884 bp, 9 predicted proteins | sample 1962381 | NCBI WGS metagenome assembly ULYS01 (sample SAMEA4835869, study PRJEB28245) | human gut metagenome | biome: gut microbiome; material: fecal sample | place: Denmark | collected 2008
CGATGCCGATTCTGCGGAGCTGATGCGGGCGCTGACCGACCCGCAGCTCGCCCGGGAGGTCGGGACCGACAGCCTGCAGCTCTTTTCGATCTTTATCCCCAATACTTATGAATTTTATTGGACGGTTTCGCCCGAGGATTTCGTGCGCCGCATGCGCAAGGAGTACGACCGTTTCTGGACTCCGGAGCGGGATGCCGCCCGCCGACGCAGCGGTTTGAGCCGGGACGAGGTGATGACGCTGGCTTCGATCGTCACCGAAGAGACCAACAAGGCCGACGAAAGGCCCCGTGTGGCGGGAGTCTATATCAACCGCCTGCGGAAAGGGATGCCCTTGCAGGCAGATCCGACGGTCAAATATGCGTTGCAGGATTTTTCGCTTCGCCGGATTCTGCACAAGCACTTGAGAACCCCTTCGCCGTATAACACCTACCTGAACAAGGGGCTGCCGCCGTCGCCGATCGCGATGCCTTCGGTCGCTGCGATCAATGGGGTGCTGAACTTCGAGAACCACGACTATCTTTTCTTCTGTGCCCGCCCGACTTTCGACGGTTATCACAGTTTCGCCCGCACGTACGGCGAACATCTGGCTAATGCCCGGGCTTATAGTGCGGAGTTGAATCGTCGGAATATTAAATAATTTGTCTATATTTGCCCTCCCTATGTTGGTTAAAATCTATACCGAGAATCCTTCCGAGAAGGAGATCGACCGGGTGGTGAACCTGCTCGAAAGGGACGGCGTGGTGATCTATCCGACTGACAGCGTCTATGCCTTCGGCTGCTCGATCCGTTCGGCGAAGGCCGTCGAGCGGCTGCGCCGGATCAAGGGGAAGGATCTCACGACGTTTTCCGTCGTGTTCGATTCGCTCGGGCGGATTGCCGACTATTGCCGAGTGGATAACGCCCAGTTCCGGTTGCTGAAACAAAATCTGCCGGGGCCTTTCACCTTCCTGCTGGATGCATCGTCGCGTATGCCGCACAAGGCGCTCGAACGGCGCCGTACCATCGGGATCCGTATTCCGGACAATTCGATTCCTCGGGCCATCGTCGAGCGGTTGGGAGCTCCGCTGCTGACCTCTTCCGTGCTGGATGACGAGGAGACCGAATATATGACCGATCCGGAGTTGATCCACGAGCGGTATGGCCGGGACGTAGAGCTGGTGATCGATGGAGGTGCGGGCGATGCGGTGCCGACGACCGTCGTAGATCTGACGGGCGGTGAGCCGGAGATTTTGCGGGAAGGTAAAGGTGTATTGCGGGAATAAACATATGCTAAAAATAGAAGAAGAATGACAAAATTCAAATTCTGGAACGAGGTCTGCAAGTACGGAGCGATCATCGGACTGGTCATGTCCGTGGCTTTCGTTATAGAGCAGTCCTTGATGTTGTCGGGATGGTTTTCGACGATGGGGCTGGTGTGGATCTTGGCCGCAGTCGTTTATATCGCGCTGCTTTACCGTTTCGCCAAGCGCCGCCGTGAACAGTACGGTCACGAACAGGGATTTCCTTTGAGCCGCGGCCTGGGTTTCATTCTGGCCCTGATTCTGTCGTCGGCCCTGATCAAGGGGGTGGTGGAATACCTCTATCGCAGTGTTTTCATCGGATATTCGGAGTATATCGACCGATATACTTCCGCATTGATCCGGTTCGCCGAGGACGGAAAACTTCCTGCGTCGATGGAGGGCGTATTCGCCGAAATGCTGAAAACCATACAGGAGGCGCCGGAGCCTTCCATTCTGGCTACCGTATGGGCTTCGATCTGGGGCAACCTGATCGTCGGCCTCGTCCTAGGGCTTATTTTGGCCGGTATCCTGGCGCGTGCACCCCGGCCTTTCGGTCCTCAATCCGAAGAGTAGAAGAACGATGGATGCTACGCTCGACATATCGGTCGTCGTTCCGCTTTACAACGAGGAAGAGTCCCTGCCGGAGCTGGTCGAATGGATCGACCGCGTAGCTCGCGGCGAGGGTTTGTCCTACGAGGTGATCCTGGTGGACGACGGTTCCGGCGATGGTTCGTGGCGCGTGATCGAGAGTCTGCACGAGCGGTTTGCGGCGGTGCGGGGGATCAAGTTCGCTCGCAACTACGGCAAATCCGCCGCTCTGTATTGCGGTTTCGCCGAAGCACGCGGCGAGGTGGTTTTCACGATGGACGCCGACTTGCAGGACTCGCCGGACGAGATTCCGGCTCTGCGGCATATGGTCCTCGACGAGGGGTACGATCTGGTGTCGGGCTGGAAAAAGAAGCGTCATGACCCGGCGGGGAAGCGGTGGCCGAGCAAGTTTTTCAACTGGACGGCCCGCATCGTTTCGGGAATCCGACTGCATGATTTCAACTGCGGACTGAAGGCCTACCGCCGCCGGGTGGTCAAGGCGATCGAAGTCTATGGCGAGATGCATCGTTATATTCCGATTCTGGCAAAACAGGCCGGATTCAAGCGGATCGGCGAGAAGGTCGTCGAGCATCGCGCCCGCAAGTACGGTCATTCGAAATTCGGTATGGAGCGGATGGTGAAAGGGTATCTGGACCTCATTACGGTTTCGTTTCTCTCGCGTTTCGGCCGTTCGCCGATGTACTTTTTCGGCAGCCTGGGAACGTTGATGTTCCTTTTCGGCGGCTGTACGACGGCGTGGGTGATCGGTGTCAAGTTGTATAAACAGTGCCATGACCTGCCTGTGCGGGCCGTAACGGACCAGCCGCTTTTCTATCTTTCACTGCTGGCTGTCGTGCTCGGCGTGCAGTTATTCCTGGCGGGATTCCTGGGCGAGTTGATCGACCGGAATGCCGCGGACCGTAATAAATACCTGATCGAAAAAACATTGGATAATCAATAAACCTTGCAGAGCCTGCGATTTTCGGCAGGATTCGAAGAGGTTCGCATAAACAAAATAGAAGTTATATGATTCAACGTATTCAGACTCTGTATCTGTTGCTGGTCGTCGTACTGACGGGATTGGCCTTGTGGCTGCCGCTGGTCGATTTCACCGTTGGGGCGGACACTTGTACGCTGACCGCTTTCGGCCTGAAGGATGCCGCCGGCATCACGTTGCTGCCGACGGTGTATCTGGGGGTTGTTCTGGTTGCCGCCTGTCTGGTGCCGTTGGTGACGATTTTCCTTTTCAAGCGCCGTCTGGTGCAGATCCGGTTATGTGCCGTCGAGTTGGTGCTCCTCATCGGTGCCGGGGCGATGATGGGAATCTATTTCTACCTTTGCAACCGTTACTTCGCGGACAGTGAATTTTACTCCCATACCCTTAAAATTTCGCTCGTTTTCCCGTTGGTCTGCCTGGTTTTCGACTTGCTGGCTTTGCGGGCGATCTTCCGGGACGAAAAGCTGGTGCGGTCGCTCGACCGGATTCGCTGACCGGACGTATTTCTCGGAAAAAAGGCGTGCGGTCAAAACTGCACGCCTTTTGTGTTTATTTTGCCGGGAAAGAATACGGTTTGGTGGGGTTTTTGATACGAAATAAAAATCCGGTGTGTCGTTATATTCGATTTAATGGCATTGTAATATGAAAATAGTATTTAACCCATTGGTAAAACAGGAAAAAATAGTATTTTTACAAAAAGTTTAAGAATAAATACTTTGTGTAAAGTATTATAAAACGAAGTTATTTTTAACCTATTTTTATATCACTCTAAAATTTAATTGTTTATGAAAAAGAGTAGCATTTGGAAATTGCTCTTCAGTGCATTGACCGTGTTCGCCGTAGCGGTGTTCGCGGGATGTACCGACGACAATGACGACATGGGCGCTCCCTATCTGAACGTCACGCCGGAGAACCTGACGTTCGATGCGGAGGGACAGCCCGCAGATGAGTACAACGGTACTTTTATCGTTGAAACGAACCGTCCCTGGCGTGCTATCGTCGAGGACGAACAGACTTGGGTGCGCCTTTCGGCTACCGAAGGCGAGGGCGACGCTGCCGTGACCGTTACGGTACCCGCTTCGAACATCGGTCAATCGGCCAAGGTGACTTTCGAGGTTTACAACTCCTACGGCGCATTGATTCAGAAGGATGTCAATGTGCTTCAGGGCGAAGTGGTGCCGCCGACGCTCATCTTCAACGAAACCGCAGGTAGCGAGTCCGTTGCGAACCCGTATCCGTTGGTTGCCGACTATACGGGTTGGAACACCACCGGCGAGGGGGCTTCGAAGGTTTCCTACGAGGGCGTGAATACTTCGATCCGCGCTTCCGGTAAGAGCAGCGCGGGTGCTTATGACGGTGCTTCGGGCCCGAACGTGATCTTCTTCGGCTCGGCTCCGGCAACCTTTACGGTTAAAGACATAACGCTCGCCTCCGACCAGACCAATCTGAAGCTGACTTTCGGCGGACAGTATTACGACGGTGATAACAATGACAATAATTTCAACAAGGACAACTTCGTGGTTTATCTCAGTGCGAACGGAACGGACTATACTCCGCTGTCTTACGAGGTAAACGACGGTGATCAGGTCGATCCTTACTGGGTATTTGCAACCAAGAACTTTACGCTCAAGAATGCGACTTCGACGCTTTACATCAAGTTCGAGGCGAAAGCATCTTCGAAGTTCCGTCTGGACGATATCACGCTGATGACCGGTAACGGCGGCGAGGAGATCGACTTGGCGGGCGGCGGTGTCGTGCCTCCCGATCCGAGCGGCGATGCGATTTACGAGAACAATTTCGACAAGACGCCTGCCGAGAAGGTTGATAATAAATGGCCGTTCCTCGATCAGACCGATGCATGGCAGAATGCTTCCGGTACGGGTAATTCGACGGTGACCTATACCTCTGCGAACGTATCGGTGCGTACTTCCGGTAAGCTCAGCGGCGGTTACGACGGTGCTTCGGGTTCGAACAAGATTTTCTTCGGTTCGGCACCTGCGACTTTCGACATCAACACTATTACGATGCCTGCGGGCAAGACCAACTACCGGATCATCTTCGGCGGTGCTTATTCGCAGAGTAACGGCGGTACTTACGACAACATTTTCAAACCCGAATCGTTCCACGTTGCCGTAGGTAACGGAACCGACTGGTCGGGCAATCTGACTTACGAGAAGATCGGCGGCAGCGATACGACCGATCCTTACTGGGTCCAGTTCGCCGTAGATTTCACGCTCAAGGAGGCTGTCAGCCAGCTTTCGATCCGTTTCACGGCTGATCTGGCGTCGGTATTCGCAATCGATGACGTACAACTCGTCGAGGGCAACGGCGGTCAGGAGGTCGATCTCGAAGGCGGTGTGGTGCCGCCCGATCCGGGTGAGGCTACGGCCATTACCATTCCCGAGCTGATCGCACAGATGACTGATACGGAGGCTCCGGTGGATGCCAATGCAGATCGCTATCTGGACGCTGTGGTGATGAACGATGTGGCCGGTGCCAATTATACCTTCAACAACCTGATCCTCGCTACCGAGAATGCGACGGAGGCCGGTAACGGCATCACCCTCTACGGCAGTCAGGTAGAACCTTCGACGCTCGGTCTGAACAAGGGTGACAAGGTGCGCGTAACCCTTTATAAAGGACTTGCCAAGGTGGTAAATTACAGTGGTATGTACGAAGTGACGGGCGCTAAGGAAGCGACTTGGTGCAAGGTCGAGAAGACCGGTACGGTGACTTCGATTCCTACGGCGACGATCGCTGCTGCGGATCTGGCGAAATATCAGGGTATGGCCGTGACGATCGCCAATGCGTCGGTTGCCCAGGCAGGTGTTTGGGCGAGCGCCAGCGCACTCTCTTCGCATACTTTCACTGCCGATGGAGCCAATTTCACCGTATTCTGCAAGCAGAGCGCTGAAAATGCTCCGAGCGTGTTCCTCGACGTACCTTTTAAGGCTGGCTCGGGCAATATCTCCGGTCTGGCTGCCGTATATAAGAATAATTCCCAGCTCGTTCCGCGCAATCTGGACGACGTGGCCGCTTTCAGCGACAGCTCGACCCCGATGATTACGGGGGTAACTCCGGCCAGTCTCTCCTTCGAGGCAGCGGGAGGCGAGAAGACGCTCACGGTTTCTGTTATCAACCAGGGTGACAACCAACTCTCCGTAAGCGGCCTCACCGCTCCCCTGAGCGCTACGGTCAGCGGCCTGACCGTGACGGTCAAGGCCGATCCGAATACCGGTACGCAGCCCGTTAATCAGACGCTGACCATTGCTCTGGCCAACGGTAACAGCAAGACCGTGCCCGTCGTATTGGCCGGTCAGGGCGGTAGCGAAGGTGGTGACGCTACGATTATTACCGTTGATTTCGGTGAAAGCGCTCAAGGGCTTCCGACTTCTAAGGCGGACGGAGCCGGTCCTTCGGAGAAGACCTATACGTTTAGCGGATATGAATTCATTATCAATGTAGCGGCAGGAGCTAATGCTTATTGGTTGGATGGTTCGGAATGGAACAAAGATGCTCCGAACAAAGCGTTGTATTTCAACGGTGAAGATACCTATATTCAGTTCCCGGTGGTTGCCGGCAAGAAGCTGACGAAAGTTGAATTCTCATCTCCGTACGGTGCTGGAGCCGGTGTCGGGATTGTGATTAAGGATACTTCCGATGCTATTGTCGCCGGCGGAGAGATGCAGACCATCAACGCCAATGAAACCATTACGTTCAACCTGACCGGAACGACTGCCGATACGGCATATCGTATGGCCAGAACGGCGAAGAATGCCCAGTGTACGAAACTCGTACTTTCTTACGAGTAAATAAAGGTAGTTCGAAATTAAACTCTTGGAGGGATTATCCCCTCCAAGAGTTTGGTTTCTCGGATAGTTTTTTATAGTTTACCGATGATGTCGATGTTCAGATATTGTGAGAAGGGATGGAAATGGCTGTTCCTGACGATGATTGCGCTCTCTGTCGTGGCTTGCGGCGACGATACGGACGATTTTTGGGGTTCTGCCGTATGGCGGACCTCTTCGACGGTCGGAGCTGCGGAAGGTTCGGCCGCCATACAGATTGAGGGACCTGTCGGCGCCGGATGGCGTGCCGAAATCAAGGACGGAGGTGCTTGGTGCTCGTTCAGGCTCAACGATCCGACGGTCCTCGTGAAGGAGGGCACCGTACAGAGTTCGAACATCAGCAATATCCTGGACGTTTATTATACGCGGAATACCGGGAGCGGGGAACGTTCGGCGACCATCGAATTCGAATTTCTCGGCGGAGAGCCGCAGGTGCTCGTGCTGACGCAGTTTTCGGCCTCTTCGACCAACGATCCCTACGACGAGGGGCATGCGACGGCTTGGGCGGAGCTGCCGGAAAAAAAGACTGATGAGGATTTTATTTACGTCAGCCACTTCGCTTCACTCAATAACCGTACCGTGCGCAACTATTCGTTCTGTTACGACAAGACGCTGCACGTGGCGCATTGGGTAGCTTATCCGCTGCACTCGGTGTACAGAGGATCGATCGACCGTACCAACGATTTCCAGTACGATCCGAAGGTCGATTATTCGTATCAGCCCAATCTGGTCGAAAGATCCTATACGGGAAGCTATGATCGGGGGCATCAGCTCCCTTCGGCGGACCGTACGGCTACGCGGGAGTTGAATCTCCAGACGTTCTATGCGACCAACATGACTCCGCAGCTCAATCGGCTCAACCAGGATATGTGGGCCAATCTCGAAGCCAAGGTGCGTGCGCAGATATGCAGCGACACGCTTTATGTGGTGACCGGTTGCTATTATGCCAATACCAATACGACGACGACCGACCGTGACGGGAAAGTTTGTCCGGTCCCGACGAATTATTTCAAGGTATTGCTTCGCACGCGCACCGGTACGACGGGCAAACGTATCGCGGACTGTTCGGCCGACGAATTGAAGGCGATCGGATTTTGGGTGGATCAGAAAAGTTACGGCGACATTCAGCCGCCTGCGTCCATTTGCATGAGCGTGGCGGAGATTGAAAAGAAAACCGGTTTTACGTTCTTTCCCAATATTCCCGAGTCGGCTGCGGAATCCGTAAAGGCACAAAACTCTCCGAGCCAATGGGGAATCCAAAACTAATTTGACTTATGAAAAAACGACTGATTTTTACAGGACTGCTGTTTGTGCTGTTCGCAGCCTGCTGTTTCGCGCAGAAACCGTACAAGGTGGTCTTTTACAACTTGGAGAACTTTTTCGATACGATCAACGATCCCGAGGTCAATGACGACGAATTTACGCCGGAAGGACCTAAAAAGTGGAATTCTGTCAAGTATGCGAAGAAGTTGGAGAATACCGAAAAGGTGCTTTTCGACATCGCCGGTATCGATAAGGATTATCCGATCGTGATCGGCGTATCGGAGGTGGAGAACCGTTCGGTGCTCGAAGATATCATCGCTACGCCGAAGATGGCTCCGGGCAATTACCGGATTTCGCACTACGACTCTCCCGAAGCTCGCGGTGTGGACGTCGCTTTTATGTACCGTCCCGATGTCTTCAAGCTGGAGGGCAGCGCACCGATCCGCACGCAGATTCCTTCGCTTCCGAATTTCAAGACCCGCGATATTTCGACCATGTGGGGTACGATCGACGGCGAACCGTTCTTCTTCATGGTGGCTCACTGGCCTTCGCGTCTGGGCGGCAAGGACGCTTCGGAGTTCAAGCGTATCGCCGTCGGCGAGCAAATGCGCCGAATCGCCGACTCTGTCCTGAAGGTCAATCCTGCGACCAAGATCGTGGCGATGGGCGACTTCAACGACGATCCGACCGATCCGAGCATGTTGGAGGGGCTGAATGCCAAACCCAAGGTCAAGGATCTTCAGCCGGGCGATTTCTTCAGTCCGTTCCACGCCGTGCTGCGTGCCGGTATGGGAACGCTGGCTTACGGCGATGCCTGGAATCTCTTCGACAATATCGTAGTGTCGGAAAACCTGGTCAATGCGAAGCCCGGCGAGTTGCGTCTGGTGCGGGCTCCGGGATCGAAGTACTACGGGAATGTCTTCAAGCGTAACTATATGATCCAGCGGGAGGGGCAGTTCAAAGGCTATCCTTTGCGCACGTACGTCGGAAACAATTTCCAGGGCGGTTACAGCGACCACTTCCCCGTTTATATCTACATCGGTAAATAAATACCTTAACTTGAAAGGATATGAAAATAAAAAGTTTACTAATTTTTGTATTTACCCTGATGTCGCTGACCGCGTTCGCTCAGAGCGGCGGTATCAAGGGTAAGGTCGTTTCCCGCGAGGGACGTGTCGCGGTGGACGGGGTGAAGGTTTCGGTCACTCCCGGTGAAATGACTGCCACGACCGACGGCCGAGGTGGTTTCGTGATCGAGAATGTCGAGCCCGGCGAATATACGTTGCAGTTCGAGGCTCCCGAATTCGAGCCTTTGACGCTCGTGGTGCGCGTGGACAAGATGGTGCGCGACATCAATACGGTGATTCTGGTCCCCGAAGTGCTTTCGACCGTAATGGACGATTCGATCTTCGCAGAGTTCGACACCGAGAGCGGCAACGATGCGCAGTCGCTGCCTTCGTCCCTTTCGGCTTCGAAGGACGTTTTCAACAACATCGCTTCCTACCGGTTCAGCGAGATGCGTTTCAACGTGCGCGGTTACGATTCGCAGTATTCGGACGTTTACTTGAACGGTATTCGCTTCAACGACGCTATGACGGGCTATACGCCCTGGTCGTTGTGGAGCGGTCTGAACGACGCTACGCGCAACCAGGAGATCACCAACGGTTCGGTCATGTCGGATTACGGCGTGGGTAGCATCGGCGGTACGACCAACATCAACGCCCGTGCTTCGCAGGTGCGCCAGGGACTTCGCGTGAGTCTGGTGAACGCCAATTCGATGTATCGCTTCCGTGCCATGGTGACCTATGGTTCGGGTCTGCTGGACAACGGCTGGTCCTATGCGTTGTCGGTATCTACCCGTCAGGGCGGCAACTCCTACGTGGACGGCGTCTATTACAACTCCTACGGATATTTCGCTTCGGCCGAGAAGATTTTCAATTCGCGTCACCGGTTGGGCTTCACGATTATGGGTGCTCCCACCGAGCGCGGTGCGCAGCAGGCTTCCACGCAGGAGGCTTACGATCTGGTCGGCAACAACTATTACAACCCCAACTGGGGCTACCAGGACGGCAAGATGCGTAATGCGCGCGTGCGTAACAGCCACGAGCCGATCGCTATGATCAACTATACGTTCGATCCCAATGAGCATACCCAGTTCAACCTGGCCACTTCGTTCCGTTTCGGTAAGAACGGTTATTCGGCGCTGACGTGGTACGACGGTGCAGACCCCCGTCCCGATTATTACCGCTATATGCCGAGCTACAAGTTGCTGAACGCTACCGACCTGGAGGCCGCTTCGATGGCTGCGGCCAGTCTGGCGGATCAGTGGATGCGCAACGTGGGTAATATCCGCCACTTCGACTGGGACGAAATGTACCAGACCAACATGAATTTCCGCAATGCCGAGGATGAAGCGATATACGGTCCCGGCGCCCGTTCGAACTATATCATCGAGGAGCGCCATACCGACCAGTTGGACTGGAACCTCGCCGCGCAGATCAGCCGAATCTATAAGGATAACTCCCGTCTGACGGCCGGAGCCAACGTCCGCATCAACCGCACGTGGTACTACGACGAGGTGAAGGATCTGCTCGGCGGCGACTATTACGTGGACGTCGATAAATTCGCACAGCGCGACTTCGGCGATCCGATCATGGCGCAGAACGATATGGATTATTATAACCAGTACGGTCATGCAAGAGCCGTCAGAGAGGGCGACAAGTTCAGCTACAACTACAAGGCGCATCTGCGTTCCGGCGGTGTATGGGCTACTTATGCCACCCGTTTCGGCGGTTTCGGCATGAAGTTGGGCGCCGAGCTCGGCGGACTTTCGATGTGGCGCGAAGGTCTTTGGCGCAAGGGTCTCTTCCCGGATAATTCGAAGGGCAAATCGGAGAAACTCGAATATTTCGTATATAAGGCCAAAGGTAATTTCGACTATGTCATCAATGCCAACCATACTTTCGAACTCAACGCCGTGGCGATGCAGAATGCTCCTGCGTTCCAGTCGGCCTTCGTTTCGCCCCGTACGCGTAATTCGGTAACTCCGGGGCTTACGACGGAGAAGGTTTACGGCATCGACGCTTCGTACAACCTGCGTTACGGCGATTATAAACTCCGTGTTTCCGGTTATTATACGAAGGTGAACGACCGTTCGAAGGTGATCTCCTTCTACGATGACGTGCTGAAGACCTATACCAATTTCGCCTTGAGCGGTATCGACGAGCAGTATTTCGGTCTGGAAGTCGCCGCTTCGATTCCGATCTACAACGGTTTGTCTTTGAACGGTGCGATCAGTTGGGGTCAGTACACTTACACGTCGAATCCCAATTACGTGCAGATTGCCGACAACAGCGCCGAGCCGCTGAACTCCGGTACGGTCTATTGGAAGGATATGCGCGTGGAGAGCACTCCGCAGACGGCTATGAATATCGGTTTGTCGTACCGCGGTCCTCATAACATCTACGCATCGATCGATCTGAACTATTACAACAATATGTATCTGTCGATGAACCCGCTTTACCGTACGGACGAGGTGTTGTTGCCTACGATGACGGACGAACAGATCCGGGAGCTGCGCAGTCAGGAGAAGTTCGATTCGGCCTACACCTTGAGTGCGAGCATCGGTAAGAATTTCTACATTCAGCGTCGTTATACGCTCGGCTTCAGTTTGCAGGTGAATAACATCCTGAACAACCAAAATATCAAGACCGGCGGTTATGAGCAGATGCGTGTGCAGGGCATTAAGACCGGCAAGGAGATCACTTCCTACCAGAAGTTCGCTCCCAAGTATTTCTACCTGTTCGGCACGACTTACTACCTGAATGTCTATTTCCGTTTCTAACGGCTTAACGAATTAATATTGTGAAGAATATGAATAGAATAGCAACCATATTTCTGGCGGTGACAGCAAGTTTGTTCTTCGTCGGCTGTTATAACGATTTCGATACGCCGGCTCCTGCGAAGGTATGGACGGATGCGGACTTCAGCGACAGTAAAATCATTTCGATCAAGGAGCTGAAGGATATTTTCGAGGAGGCTTATCCCGGGACCAGCGGTATCGGCCAGTCGCTGACCATTACCGACGACCTGGTGATTCGGGGCAAAGTCATTTCCAGCGACCAGGCCGGTAACGTCTATAAGTCGATGTACCTGTACGATGAAAGCTGCCAGTCGGCCATTGAAATCAAAGTGACTTCGGGATATTACATTACCTATGCTCCCGGTCGCCTGGTTTATATCCGTTTGCAGGGTCTGGTGCTGGGAAATTACCGCACGATGCTCAGCGTGGGTGTCGCATCGACCAATTCCGATTATGCGAACGGTAACATGGAGGATCGCAATACCTTGGAAGAGCATGTCAAGCTCGGCGAATTGATCGGCTTGACGGCGGCCGATACTTTGGTGGTTACTCCCGCTTCCTATTCGACGCTGACGGATGAGTCGCTGGGGCGTTTGATCCGTTTCGAAGGGTTGGAAAGCAAGTTCGGCAAGGCCGGCTGGGGGTATAAAAATACATTCCCCAACTACTTCGCCAACAGTACCTCCTACGATGTGAATTCTCCGGGTTGGACCGATATCAACGATTGGGCTACCTGGGCGACGAAGCGGGTCGATGAGCTTACGCACGAGAGTACGTTCTATTATGGCTCTGCCTGGTTCACCTATGGCGACATCAACACCCTCGCAGGCAATTATGTCGTACGTTCGAGCGGTTATTGCCGTTTCCGTGACGAGAAAATACCTGCGGACGGTTCCGTGGTGAACATTACCGCGATCTATACCAAGTTTTCGCAGGGCAGCGATGCGACGGCGGCCTATCAGTTGTTGCTGAACAAGGCGTCCGACGTGGTCGTGACTTCGAAATAGCCGCAGTTTGCAGTTGAAATCGCCGGGCCTCATCTTTTT
>ULYS01045367.1_pt1 | contig 12827 bp, 10 predicted proteins | sample 1962381 | NCBI WGS metagenome assembly ULYS01 (sample SAMEA4835869, study PRJEB28245) | human gut metagenome | biome: gut microbiome; material: fecal sample | place: Denmark | collected 2008
GCTGCGGGCAGTTGCATGTTATACAAAAGATAATGACATACGAATGCAAAGTACATCAGGAGGGGTATTTACTGAACTTTCACGGGAGGTTCTTAAAAAAAATGGTGTAGTATTTGGTGCAAAATTTGATGATGAGTATAATGTGGTACATTCCTTTACAGAATCAATAGAAGGATTACAGGCATTTAGAGGCTCCAAATATCCCCAAAGTAAGATGGGAGAAGCTTTTATTAAGGTAAAAGAGTTTCTGGAAGATAACAGATTAGTGTTGTTTTCAGGAACGGCATGTCAGATTGAGGGCTTGCATAGCTATCTTAACAAAGATTATGATAATCTGATTTGTATTGATTTCATATGTTTTGGAGTTGCTTCACCCAAGGTATGGAATACATATCTGGAATCATTTTTTGGAATAAAAAATGTTAGAGAAATTAAGTTTAAAGACAAAAAGCATGGATGGAAGTCATGGGATTTCATGGTAAGAGGAAAAACAAGAACGATACGGGAAAGAGGCAATCATAGTATATTTATGAATGGATATCTGAATGCTTTATATTTAAGACCGTCTTGTTATGAATGTTGCTTTAAGGGAATGAATAATAGGAGAAGTGATATTACAATTTCTGACTGCTGGGGAATTGATGTGATTGATGCCGAATTTTACAATAGCAAAGGAGTTTCAGGTATATACATTCATACCCGGAAAGGTAATTCTTTATTTAATGCTATTCAAGAAAATGTTGTGTATAAAGATATGAAACCTGAATCTTTATTAAAGTATAATCCATATGCAATGAAAAATATTTCAAAGAGCATTAACAGGGAGGAGTTTTTTAACAGCTTATGCAATGAAGCGGTTAATAAGAAAAAGCTGTTAAAAAAATACTATACGATGAGGGGCATAAAGAATTCAATACGTAGAAAAATAGTTATTCCAATGAAGAATATATTATATTGCCTCAAAAACAGAAAAGCAGGAGAGTGAAAACAAATTGATGCAAAATAGTAATAAACAGATTGCGTTTGGCACAATAATGTCATATTTGTCAATTGTAATAAGCTGTGTCGGTGCGATAGTAGTAACGCCATTTATAGTTAAATGTCTTGGTGATAGTTCATATGGAGTTTACAGAATTATAGTATCACTTATTGCGTATATGTCTATTCTGAACTTCGGCTTTGGAAGCTCAGCAGTGCGTTATATATCAGAGTTTCGTGTTAAGAATCAGAAAGAAAAAGAGGGCGAGTTTCTTACAATTATAAAATATATGAATTTTTTTGCGATTTGTATATGCGTAATTGTCGGAGTTATTATATATAGTTTTATTGGGGATATATTTTCAAGTTCTCTGACATTGGAAGAGATTGATCTGGCAAAAGAATTGTTTAAAATATTAATTATTGGTGTGATTGTATCTGTTGTGAATGATATATATGCTTCAATTATTAATGCTTATGAACAGTTTATTTTTGTGAAAAGCATAGACGTTATACGTAATATTTTAAAAATTGTACTTGTTTTTATGATTTTATCATTTAACAGCAGTGCGGTTTTTCTTACAATGATTGATTTGGCATTAAATGTATTTGTGCTTTTAAGTAATATGTATTATGTTCGTTTTAAACTGAAAATTGTTATAGCTTTTCGATTGCCGAATTTAAAGACTATAGATTTTAAATTCTATAAAGAAGTGTTTGTGTTTGCCTCGTTAGTTCTGTTGAATATTATTATCAATCAGCTAATATGGAATACTGATTCTATAATTATAGGAATGCGTCTTGATTCAGTAAGTGCGGCTATATATGGCGTTGGAGCTACGATTTCCAGTATGTTTTACAATATGTCATTGGTTATTGGTAATTTATTAATGCCAAAAACTGTTTTTATGGTAAAAAGTGGTGCTACCAAAAGTGAATTGACGGATTATATGATTAAGGTGGCACGGATTCAGGCATTCATCATATTTTTTATCGTTTCAGCTTACTTTGTTATGGGAAAACAATTTGTTCAGCTATGGATGGGTAACAGTTATTCAGATGCATGGATATCGTCTCTGTTGGTAATGATTGGAAGTGTATTTGCTTCTTTATTGGTTAGCGGACATGCAATTCTTAAGGCAATGAACAAGCAGAACTTTTTTATGGGAACATATTTTATTATATTCCTGCTCAATGCAGTTATAACATATGCATTGGTTGTTCATACGGGGATTATTGGTGCTGCAGCGGTTACCATGGTAACCTTTGTGGGGGGAACTATCTTTATTTTAATTCCCTATTATCATATTAGCATTAAATTAAATATGAAGAAATTTATAAGCAGCATGTGCAGGGATATTCTTCCGGCGACACTTGTGGTGGCTTTTGTTATGTGGAAATTCTATCAGTATGTTGATATTTCTTCGTGGGTAAAATTTTTCGTTATGGCAGCTGTATATACAGTGGTATATTATTTGGTAATATATTTTTGCGGAACAACAAGGAAGGAAAAAGATATAATTCAAAGCATAATAATACGGTTAGGAGGCAGAAAAAAATGATGATATCATTGATATGTATATTGATAATTGCTGGATTGATTATAATGTTTTTGTCAGCTAATTATCTTTATAAAAAAACTACATATTATAAAAATATTAGCGAATTTGATAATGTGTTAGATAAAGATAAGCCTATTCCGAAGAATTTGGATATTGTCAATTTTGGGAGTGTGCATGGCAGATTTGCATTTGAATATGATGAGGATGAACATGGATATAATTTTGCAATGTCTCCGCAATCATTGTCATACGACAGCAGAATATTAAAAGAGTATATATCGCATATTAGTGAAAATGGTATTGTCATTATAACCTTACCGGTTTGTGTGTTTGCACTGCTGGATTATACCGATGATTCAAGGAATGCAAAGTATTATTCTTTCTTGAGTAAAGAAAATATATTAGGTTATTCTAAGTGGAAGGATATGAAATACCATAGATTTCCTATTCTTAATTCAGGTATGAAGTGGCTTCATATTGTTAAAGATTCTCAATATAGAGATTATATGGGACAGAGATTATCAGACATAACAAAACAGCAGGCGTTATTAAACGGAGAAAACCGAATTAAAGGCTGGTGCAGACAGTTTGGTTTAAAAGATACGCAAACAGATAATATACCGGAAGAGGTTAAAAAGTGTTTTGATAAAAATGTTAAGGTTGTTAAAGATATGATTGAACTTGCTCTGGAACACAAATTAAGACCGGTTATTGTTTCTACGCCACACAGCGATGCGTTGAATAGACATTTTTCGGATGAGTTTGTGGATGCAATGTTGTATCAGAATGTAAAGAAGGCTAATAAAAGAGGCGTTCCGTACTTTGATTATAGAAATCATCCGGATTTTCAGAAGCATTATGACTGGTTTATTAATGGGTGTGACTGGCTTACAAAAGATGGAAGAGAACATTTTATGGAATTGTTTTATCAGGATTTATCAAAATATTTAGGAGATGAATAATATGGGAATCAAGAAAGTGATTAAAAAAATTATAAGACCAACAGTTGTGTATAATACAGTTGTGCAGAATCCGACAGCAGGAAATCTTTTGCAGGGGAAGGTTGCGATTGTAACAGGAGGCAGTAGCGGACTGGGACTGGAGATATGTAAGGCATTTCTGGCTGAAGGTGCGACGGTTGTTATGACGGGGCGCAACGCTGATAAAATCAGAAGAAGCTGTGAACAGTTAAACTCTGATAGAATATATGGATATGAGTGGGATGTTAAAGATATTAGGAATGCAAAACAGCATATATTAAATGCATTGGGATTGTGCAAAAATATTGAGAATCCAACATTAGATATATTTGTTAATAATGCAGGAACATTGACAGCACATGATTGGCAAGGAGACTTTTTCGCGGTTACAGAAGAAGATTTTGATACTGTGTTTGAGACGAATATGAAGTCAGTATTTTTCATTTCACAGGCGGTTGCAGAACTTATGTTACAGCAAAAGAATAATCAGATTAAGAAAATCATTAATGTTACATCAGAAACATCATTGGTAGGTGCGGTAATTCCGTATGGATTATCCAAGTGGGGAGTTACCGGACTTACTAAGGGATTGGGAAAAAGACTGGCTTCACAGGGAATAATAGTAAATGGTGTTGCACCTGGTATTATGGCAACAGATATGGTCGGATGGAAAAAAGACGAGATTCTTGTGAATTATCAGCCGAATAAAAGAGTTGGACAGCCTAATGAGGTCGCAGGCTTAGTTTCGTATTTGGCATGTGATTTATCAAATCATATTGTTGGACAGATTATTTCTATTGATGGCGGAGATTGCCTATGAAAAAGATAACTTTGTTCGAGCGGAAAGAAGAATGCTGCGGATGTACAGCGTGTTTTGCGGTTTGTCCGAAAAATGCAATTACAATGCAGGCTGATGAGGAAGGATTTGAATATCCGGTTATTGATGAATCCGTATGCATAAAATGTGAGATGTGTATAAGAGTATGTCCTATTAAAAAAAATAAGCAGATAATGTAGGTGTTTAATTGCAAAAACATATATTACAAGAGAAGAAAGAATTTGTTGCAATTGATATGGCAAAAGTTATTTGCACACTGCGAGTGGTTGCAATTCATCTGAATCCTTTGCGAGATGTTAATAATATTGCTAATTATTTTCTGGTAAATGTTATATCAAGAGCAGGAGTACCATTCTTCTTGAGACTAAGGTTAAGAATGCCGGAGCTGAAAAGCTGCTGCTAGTCGTATCAAGGTACAGCATGGGAATTTATCTGTTCCATGAGATGAATCTGACGATACTTCGGAAAATCGTGCAGAAGGTTGTTCCGCAGAATTCAATTACAATATTTATGGAGTATTTTCTGATTCCGTGCATTATCATTGTATGCTGCATTGTCCTGTGCAAGCTTCTGGAGCGGTGGCTGCCGAAGGTGTATGGGATTGTGACGGGGAGTAGGTAAAGGTGAAAAGCAATGTACTATGTTTATTGTTAATGTAGTATGTTGCTTTTTAGTGCGACAGCCCAATATCAGATGATTACAATATTAGCACAATCCATATCTTCGCCAAGATTGTATACACGACCGCTTGTTATGCCGACTACAGTAGGGCGCAGTATATAGCTGTTGTTGTTGCTTACAACCTTGGCTTTCTCGCCATTGCTTAATTCCACGATTGAGTCAACAGGGTACAGAATAATACTCTCAAGAAAGCTTTTCATAGCCTTGATGTCAAGCTCCTCTGTCATAGACATAATAAGCTCGATTGCATCTTTCTGGGAAAATGCTTTCTTGTAAGGACGTTCTGTGACAAGTGCATCATATATATCGGCAACTGCAAGTATTCTTGCATAAGGAGTTATTCTTGGAGCGTCAAATCCAAGAGGGTATCCATTGCCGTTAATCTTTTCATGGTGCTGTAGGACAGCCATACATATATCGTTATTAAATTCATTACGTTCCTGTAACATATGGTATCCAAATACAGAGTGCTGTTTCATAACAGCGAATTCTTCATCTGTAAGTCTGGCAGGTTTGTTAAGTATTGAAGCTGGTACTTTAGTCTTTCCGATATCGTGTAGAAGTCCGGATACACCAAGCTCATATATCTGCTTATCAGGCAGACACTGTTGTTTGCCGATAATCATAGCCATAGTTGCCACGTCAACACTGTGCTTGAAAGTGTATTCATCACTTGTCTTGAGTGTGCTTATATCAATTGCTATTGCATTGTTGGCATTAATAGCGTCCATCAGGTTAGAAGCGATGCTGTCAGCAGTGTCTGAGAGTTTTTCAGATTCTGTGTTAGCATATATGTATTGAATTCCTTCAGCGACACGGTTCTTGACACTGTCAGAAAGCTTTACCTTGGCAGGGTCATCTTTGTGGAGTCGTTCAATATGTTTCTTAGCCTCAGGAGTTATCATCTGCTCGATATTATCAGGTTCAGGTTCACCCTCCTGTATGTATACGTTCATAATGCCCATTCGTAAAAGAGAGTCAATTACATAATCGTCAAGAATAGAACCTCTCATAACGAGGTTTCGTCCTGTACGGTCCAGAATTGTCTGGTCAAGCTTCATTCCTGGTTTAAGCTGCCTGGTTCTCATAAAATGTCTAGTAATCATATTACTCCCCAATTCCTAATATAAATACTTAATTAAATGTCAAATCTTAGCTTAATATGAGTTTATTATACTATAGAATACCTGCTTTTTCTATAGAAGAAGTTCATTAATTTTCCACAAATATTAAAGAATTTCGCAGAAAATGCCAGAACTTTAAAGAACACAATGGCAGAGATGAATTCAGGAATTAGTGATATTTCAACTACAATAGATGAAAGTACCAAGGGTATTTAAGAAATTCTAATATATAAATTTAATATATAGCAGCTTCACACTATACTTAATCTTCCAAATGTAATATAATAGTTTAGATTAAGATAATTTAACTATATATTATGTTTGGAGGATTTTTATTTTGAAAAAGTCTAATGCAACAGCATTATTGCCGGTTTTAGTATTTCTGGTGCTATACCTTGGACTTGGCATTATATTTGAATATATATGTAAGATACCAATGGGATTTTATAACATACCTATTATTGTAGCATTTCTTGCGGCAATACTTGTAGCGTGTATACAGAACAGAGATGTATCTTTTGATGAAAAGTTACAGATTATGGCAGGCGGGCTTGCTGATAAGAATATTATAACTATGCTTCTTATATTCCTGACAGCAGGTGTGTTTGTAGGTGTTGTTGGAAGAAGCAGTGCAGAAAGTGTGGCATATTTTATGCTTAATCTTATACCAGCTAAGTTTGCAGTTGCAGTGCTTTTTATTGTTGCATGTTTTGTGTCAACAGCGATGGGTACATCAGTTGGGACGATAACGCTTATAACACCGATTGCGGCTGCGGTATCAGAGGCTTCTGGATTTAATATGGCACTATGTGTTGCATCTGTTATGGGCGGTGCGATGTTTGGTGATAACCTATCATTTATATCAGATACAACAATTGCGGCGTGCAATGGACAGGATTGTGCTATGAGAGACAAGTTCAGGGAGAACTTCTGGATTGCATTTCCGGCAGCGGTTGTCACACTTGTAATTATACTTATACTTTCATTTGGAACAGATATTTCAGGAAGAGTAACACACGAGTATAATCTTGTTCAGGTAATACCATATGTATTCGTGCTTATTGGTGGAATAGCAGGAATAAATGTATTCGTTGTGCTGCTGATAGGAATTGTAACAGGAACATTTATTATGCTTGTGACAGGTCATATTGGTGTATTTGAATTAATAACAAGTATGGGTTCGGGCGTATCTGGAATGTTTGAAACCTGTATGGTTGCCATTCTTGTGTCTGCTATGTGTGCCTTAATAAGGGAATATGGCGGATTTACGGCACTTTTAGGCTGGGTTAAAAGAACCTTTAAAGGAAAGAAAGGCGGACAGCTTGGTATGGGGCTTCTGGTCGGGGCTATGGATATTGCAACAGCGAATAATACAGTAGCGATAGTTATGGCTAATCCAATTGCTAAGGAGATGTCAGCAGATTATGGAATATCCAATAGAAAAGCAGCTTCACTTCTTGATACATTTTCGTGTGTATTTCAGGGGATTATTCCTTATGGAGCACAGATGCTTGTTGCTATATCAGCGGTTAATGAGCTTGGTTATGAGATGTCAGCATTTCAGATACTTCCGGTTCTTTTCTATCCGATGATGCTGCTTATAAGCTCGCTTATATGGATATTTATAATTCCTGCAGACAGATAAACTTAACTGGTAACTTTTAACTTCACGCCAATTAATATGGAGGATTTTCTCATGGCTAAAGACACTAAGGATGGTAACAATTTAAACGAAAAAAGCTATGTTAATAAAAAGCTGCTGCAGTGCTACTTGATTATATCAATGGTACTTTTGGCGGCATATATAATGGAACTTGTTAAGGGAAATAGAACGGCAGGATATGTGTTTGTATTTTCGATTATTCTTATTGTGCCGGTTATTATGGCAGTATTCGCATATAAGAAAAATGCTGAGAGTAAAATAGTCAGGTCAATTACGGCAATAGGCTATGGAATATTATATGCCTTTGTATTATGGACATCAGTAAGTATTCTTTCATTTACTTATGCAATTCCTATGATAATTGCAATATCTATGTTTGCAGATAAAAAGTATACCTTAAAGGTTGGTATTGCAAGTGCACTTATTAATATTGTATATATTATTATCCAATATGTTAATGTTGGAATAACAAGCAGTGATATGGTTGATTATGAAATACAGATTGCATTTATGACACTTGTTGTAGCATTTTCTTATATTACAACAGATGTACTTGGACATATATCAGCTTATAAGCTTGAGACAATTGAAGCAGAGAAGGCTAAGACTGATGATATGCTTGATAAGATAATCAAAGCTAATGATAACCTCTGCAAAGAGATTGACAATATCAATGATGAGTCAAAGAATATGCAGGAACAGGCGGAAGGAAGCCAGCTTGCAGTATCACAGATGGTATCAGGTGCTAATGAGCTTGCAGGAACAGTGCAGAACCAGCTTGAGATGACAGAGAGTATTGGGGAGCTTACAGAGAATGCAAGAACGATTATTGAGGATATCAAGAAGCAGTTCGATACAACAACAGATATTACTAAGACAGGCAATATCAATATGGAACAGCTTGAAAATGTATCAAAGAACAGCAGTGATATTGGCAGTGATGTAAGTGGTGCTATGAATGAGCTTACAGCTAAGACAGAAGAAGCTAAAGTGATTCTTGGAATGATTAACGGAATTACAAGACAGACAGCACTCCTTGCACTTAATGCAAGCATAGAAGCTGCGAGAGCAGGTGAGGCAGGAGCAGGTTTTGCAGTAGTTGCACAGCAGATTAAGCAGCTTGCAGAGGAGACACAAAAGTCAACAGAGGAGATAGAGAATATTATCGTAGCACTGGCAGAGCAGGCTGAGAAAGCTGGGTTTAGTGTTAATAATCTTCTTTCGGCCAATGAGAACCAGATGGAATTAGTGAACCAGTCAAAGAAATCATTTGATGCGATAAGAGATGACATAAGGGATATTCAGGTAAAGATAGACGAAGAATACAATTATATGGATAATATCACAACAAGCAACAATGAGATTACACAGCAGATAGAAAGCCTTAGTGCATTCAGTGAAGAGCTTCTTGCCAACACAGAGAATACACAGGAACTCAGTAATAAGACTATTAATGGAAGCAGGAATATTAATAATCTTTTAGATGATGTAATGAAAGAAGTCAGCATTTTGCAGATGATAATAGACAGTAAAGACGAATAGAGAATAGTACTGTAACGCTGAGTTAAGTTGCAGGAAGGAACGAGGAGTAAAATGTCAAAGAACAATATTATACTTATAGGTATGCCGGGAAGCGGTAAAAGCACACTTGGAGTTGTACTTGCCAAGAAGATAGGATATTCATTTATAGACTCTGATATTGTGATTCAGGATACATATAAAAAGACGCTTGAGCAGCTTATAGAAGAAAATGGCGATACTGGCTTTATTAAGATTGAGAATGATGTGAATTGTTTAATATCTCCAGAGCATACAATTATAGCAACAGGTGGAAGTGCTGTATATGGAGATGAGGCTATGGAGCATTTTAAGCAGATAGGAACAGTTATATATTTAAAAGTTTCAGAAAAAGAGCTTGAGAGCAGATTAGGGAGCCTTAAAGAAAGAGGTGTTGTATCCAACGGCAAGTCTACAGTAGAAGAAATCTTTGAGGACAGAAAAAGGCTCTATGAGAAATATGCAGATATAACAATTGTTCAGGAGGGCCGTGATATAAGAATGATTGTTGAGGATATGTATAAGAAGCTTACAAAGCTGATATAAAAGTGAAAAATAATTGCAATAATTATAAAACTATAGAAAAATATCTCCTTTTGTGGTACTATTAAAGATAGTAACGTAACATACGGAGGAGGTATTTTTTTAATGCAGGATAAATATAAATACACAGATGTGAGTGAAAGAAACAGAAGAATGAATAGGTTCTATATAGTGGCGACTTCTCTACTTGGTTTGATGTTTCTTTTTTATCTGTGGATGAAGCAGTTTAATCACAATATTCCATCAGTAGTTGTGTATTGTAACACAGCACTTATTGCTGTATTTACAGCTGTTAATGTCATAGTTTACAGAAAGAATACAGCGACAAGATATTTAAAGGTTATGTCAACTATTGAGATTGGAATAGAATATCTGTTAATTGGTGTGCAGACAGATGCAAGCTTTATCAGTTATGCTATTCTTGGAATATTTATACTTCAGATTCCTTATTATGAGAAGAAGTCGTTGAAAAGAACTGCGGCAGGAATGTTGATTTTATACATAATTGTAACTGCTGTGCAGGCTTCAAAGGGAATATATGGACAGGACGTTAATGCAGTATGTTCAATATTTATGATAGTGCTTATAGGTGTTGTTATATTGGAAGTTGGTAAATTAACAATTCTGTTTAATGATGATGCTGTTAATTCGGCTAAAGATGAACATAGCAGAATAAAAGAGATTTTAGATAATATAATTATGGTATCAGGTGTTGTCAGCAATGAAACTAAGAAGAGTGATAAGCTTATCAATGAACTCGTTGATACAACTAATACAGTAACTAACAGTATGAAAGAGATATCTGCGGCAACTAATATGACAGCGACAAGCATAGAAGAGCAGAGCAGTATGACAACAACTATACAGGAGGCTATTGAACATACAGGAAAGGCTTCTGATCAGATGGTTGAGCTGGCTGTTAATTCTAACGACAGTATACAGAAGAATATTGTTGTTATGGACGAATTAAGAAAGCAGTCTGAGCAGATAACAGATACTAATAAGTCTGTTACTGAGTCTATGCAGAGATTACAGGAAAAGACTAAGAACGTGGAAAATATTGCTGGAATGATACTTAATATATCAAGCCAGACTAACCTTTTAGCACTTAATGCTTCAATTGAAAGTGCAAGAGCTGGTGAAGCAGGAAGAGGCTTTGCGGTTGTTGCTGAGCAGATAAGACAGTTAGCAGAACAGACAAAGAATTTTACAGAAGATATTACTAAGATAACTAATGAACTTAATGATAATGCAGATGAAGTTGTTGTATCTGTTAATTCTTCCGTTGAGGCAACTAAAGAGCAGGGCGAGAGAATAATTGAAGCGGCACATACATTTGAACAGCTTAACAAGAATATAGAAACACTTATAGAGCATATTGATGTTGTTAATAAAGAAATAGCAGGTCTTTCAGACTCTAATAATAAGATTGTAGAGAATATTTCACAGTTATCAGCAGTTACGCAGGAAGTAACAGTCAATGCCGAGCAGGTACATAATATGAGTGAACAGAACCTTGAGTATGCAAAGCAGGTTAAAGAAGCTGTTGGCAATATTAGAATTACATCAGAGAAAATGAAAATAGAAGAATAAAAGTATTTGGATGTACAAAATGATTGTTATAAATTTATCGAAAATTATACGAAAAAACGATTAAATTGTTGAAAAAAATATTAAAATGTTGTAAAATATTGATAACATATAATCAATTATTTGATCGGAGGCGTGTAATATGTTGTTTCAGATTTATGGCGAAGGTGCCATTTACCAGTTATTAGGCTGTGTTCTTGTCTTTGCAGGACTCGTTATCTGTAACGAACTTGCAAGACGTTCTAAATTTGGTGGATTGTTATTCTTTATTATAATTCCAATCGCACTTACAATCTATTTTGTGGCTATCCAGATAGGAGCTGCACAGGGTGCTTCATGGGCACTTAATAATACTACATATAGATATATGAATGGATGGTTCCATTATGCTAAGCTTTATGCCGCTACAGCAGGCTGTATCGGATTTATGATGCTTAAGTATAAGTGGAGCATAGGTAAGACAGAATGGTTTAAAGTATTCCCATTCTTAATCGTTGCCATTAATATTCTTATCGCTGTTTGTAGTGATTTTGAATCAGCAATCAAAGGTGGAATTAATGGCGGCTGGTGGTTCTCTAACGAGGGTGTATGGCTTTACGGTGGCTGGTGGAACTGGCTTAACGGTATCGCAGGCTTAATCAATATCTTCTGTATGACAGGCTGGTGGGGGATTTACTCATCAAAGAAGCAGGATGATATGTTATGGCCAGATATGACAATATGGTTCATTGTTGCATATGATATATGGAACTTCACATATACATATAACAACCTTCCAACACATACTTGGTATTGTGGTGTTGCATTACTTCTTGCTCCTACATTTGCTAATGCGTTATGGAACAAGGGTGGCTGGATTCAGAACCGTGCTAATACACTTGCAATATGGTGTATGTTCGCACAGGTAGTTCCATTATTCCAGGTTGACGGAATATTTGCTACACTTCCAGTCCTTTACAAGTACACAGGAGCTAAGTCAGGAATGGAACTTACACATTATACATTAGAGCAGATGAATGCCGCAGGTGCATATCCAGTTGCTCAGGGTGTAATGGCTATTCTTGCAGTAGTAGCTAACGTAATCTGTATCTCAGTTATCATTAAGAGAGCTATTGAACAGAAGAAGAATCCATACAAGAACGAAATCTTTGCAGGAACTAGAGATTTTGAACAGGCTATGGATAGAGCATAATATATGCGGGTTAATATATCAGTATTGTGATAATTATATATAGATATTGATATATATGGATACATTAAGTATCAAAAGATAAAACAACAAAATACAATGATTATATGAAGATAAGAATA
>ULYS01018238.1_pt1 | contig 12803 bp, 16 predicted proteins | sample 1962381 | NCBI WGS metagenome assembly ULYS01 (sample SAMEA4835869, study PRJEB28245) | human gut metagenome | biome: gut microbiome; material: fecal sample | place: Denmark | collected 2008
ATACTCGTCACTTTGGTCAGGGAAAAACGCATCCCATGAGCGCTTGGGGTACTGTTTTTTAAACTCTGCCAAACAGCAACCTCCTATAGTAGTCTTATCATGCCCTCGCTCCATCATCATCTGTAGAGCCTCAGCCACGACCAGCACGTCGTTAGCAATGTACTCCTGCTCATCAGGTGTTATCTCACATCCGGCATACCTGTACCCTTTATACTCCATCTCAAGCTTTTGATGCTTTGTCTTAAAATCTTTACCGATTTTTTTGACAGAAAAAGGTAACAGCTTTAAGCTGTCACGGACTCTTATAAAGTGTCCTTGATACTTAAGTGTTATCTCGTACCACTGCCCCATATCCGATACCATATACTTAAAACATCCATCTGATAAATGCTTATCCTCGTCAAAGCTGTAGTCACCGTGTCTGTCCTGCTGAAGAGCCTGCCGATAACGCCCCGTCGAGAGCAGATACGACAAAATAAACGTACCGTCAAACTTTAAGTTATGGAAATAAATGATAATATCGGTTTTATCACACACGCTCAGAGCCTCGACAGCGTGTAAAAAATCGCCTATACTATGATATATAACAACAGCCTCGGTGCCGATTTTTACCAGTGCCGCCGCCCACACCTCTGTCTCTGTCTGACCGTCATACACAGTAGTCTCAAAGTCAGCCATATACATAGTGCTTTTACGCTTTTTTGACATACTTAGCCTCCATACTGTGCAATATTGTCTACACTTACAAGCTCGCCTGTGCGAGAATCGACCCAGCTCATCAAGTCCTCATCATACTCAAAAATAACGTCGCCAGTGTTGATGTCAACATATACTCTCGCATCGCTGTCATAGGCAAGCTCGGTGTCGCCAACTGTGTGTAACTGCCCGTCGGACACATCACTATCAAAATCGCTCATCTCGTCAACTATATCAGACACATCGTAACTAATGTTACCGCCTGTCAGAATCTCAACAAATCTTTGCCAGCTTTGCATGTAATCGGCTTGCCCATCTGAGCCATATACAAAGCCCTGTATAGCGTCGATGACAGCCGTGCCAGCATCAGCAAAACGTCTAAGCACGGTGTCAAGACCGTCTTTTACTATAACATTGTCAAGCAACCCCTTAATAGCTCGCTGATTGTCGTGATATATCTGTGGCGATATATTAAGCCCTGCCGAGTACGGTTGATTTAAGATATTAAGTATAGCCTCATATATAAGCTTGCCCTCGTCTGCGACGGGAAAAACATCCCCTGTACCAATATGACGTTGCTTTTTAGGCGGCTTAGGCGGTCGAGCTGATACGGGCTTTTTACGATAGTCAACCTTTTTTGACTTTGCGACCTTTTGTGTTATCTGCTTGCCCTTGCCGATGTTGATGTTGTAGTTTTTATCAGCCATACGACGCAGTGCCTCGGGCGTGACCTTTTTGAGTGCCTCGACTTGCTTGCGTGTCGGCTTTTTGGGCATAGTTGGTGTAAAGTCGCCAACTATGTTATATCCCTCTTTTGCAAGCTCCTCAAGACGCTTGTTTATACGTTTGATTTGTTGCTGATACTGCTTTGATAGTGTCTTTTTGCGTGCCATAACAACCTCCTTAATATAGTAATTGAGGGGAGCTTAACTCCCCTCGCTCACTGTTGTCTTACTCTGTGACTGTCTCAAGTACTGCTTTGTATACGTCCTCGTCCGCTATATAAGCGTGCGAGTAGTAGTTGCCGTCACTACCCTTGCGGGCAGGCATTGATAAAAACTTACCTTTTTTGCCCTCAACGACACGAATACCGTAAATCGTTACAAGCTCTGCCTTTGCGATGGACAGTGTTACATCACAGCTTATGCTGTCGTCGCTCCATGTCTTTTTGACTATCTCGATAGTCACGCCTGCTACTTTTGTTGTCAGAGTTGTTGTCTTTGGTGTGTTTGCCTTTGCCATCTTAAAAATCTCTCCTTCTCCCACTCATCTCAGCCGAGCGGGTAGCTAGTACTTGCTCACTGCACAGGGATAATGCAGTTTTGGTCTAAAGCTGATATAAATATTAACCGCGCAATATTGTTTTGCCGTTGCGCACGGACATATTTTAGCCCTTGCGGGCTGGGATGCGGCTGTTAAAGGACAACCGCCGAGAACCTATATCTGCGTTGTCAACCCGCGAAAAATATGTGCGATAACATCAACCGTCCACGCGTTGCCTATAGCAAAAACTGCTTTTTTTATAGGCAAAACTGAGGTGTATCCATCTGGCAACGTCTGCAACCGCTCGAATTCTATTTGCGTTGGGTTAAAATAACCATCACCAATTTGAATGCAAATGCCGTTGTTGCTCCCCAAGTTGTAACTGGCTGTTGTAATAGAACAACTTTTTTGAACCCCGGTGCGAATTGCATTTCTGATGGTTTTTTCGATTTTGCGCCCTAAATAATTGCCTGAAACCACATACTTATTAATTTTATCTGTTACACATTCTCGTAATACATCTTTTTGCATAATATCTTTTAGTTTAGTGTTTTTTGGCTCATACTCGGCAATTGTAATATTTGTCCAATAAAGACGTTTTCTCACTTGCGCAGAAAAGTCCGCCGAGTTTATCAAAACAGGCTCACAACCCATATAACTTGATATAATATCTCTGTTTTCTTTTGACATACTTGCGTTGTTTTCAAGCAAAAAATATCTCGGCTGAACCTCTTTTAACGCTCTTACAAACTCGAAAAACAGCTTGCTTTTTTCTCCGGCAAGCCCTTTGTGACTGCCCATACTGCACAAATCTTGGCATGGTGAACCACCGATTAGCAAATCAAAACCTTTGTACTGTGTAAAATCTGCGTGAGTCACATCGCCGCAACGTTCAATCGCTGGATAATTGCGTTTGCTTACTTTAATAGCATTTTTGTCTATCTCATAGGCAACATACCTCTCTACAGGAATACCTGCTCGTTCCAGCGCAACCATGCCACAACTGATACCGTCAAACAAACTTAAAACATTCATTTGAACCCCCCTTTAAACAATAAGCTCAAAAGTTGCACCTGTTGAGATTTTGAGTATCTTTACTTTTTTAGTATACTCACCGCACTCAAACCTTTCGGCGATTTCCATTGCTGAAGAAAAACAGTCCGTGAAAGCAGGGATAACATTCCTATTTTGCATTTCGCATGTTACCAAGTAACCGAGGTTTGCGCGTCTTTTTTCAATTTCCATTTGTTACACCTCCTTGCAATCATTTATTCGAGCAATTAATTTTGTTAAGGACGTCACAAAATTTGTTGCGCAAGCACTGCTAAGTGTGACATTTGTGCTTGCTTTTTGCAGATGCTCGAGGTCTTTTGCTGTGTTCATGATATGCTTTGTCACCTCTGATATGATGTAATTAACGTTAATCTGCACATCGTCCATATCAAGATTAATATTTTTCATTTTCTTATCCTTCCACGTTGCCCCGAAGGGCGAGAGCCTTAGCCCTCGTTATCCATCATCTTTCTTACTATGCGCTCGAAACCACGCTTTGCTGTGTACTTGTTTGCATAGTGACGTGTTACTGTGTCGTCTGTAAACACGTTTGTTACTATCAGCTTACCGCTCATTTCGTTGTACTCGCCTGTGTACTGTAACTTGTCAAAAAATACCTGTTCCATTTGTTTTTCCTCCTGCCCTTAGGGCTGTCGTTTTGTTTTGAGGTGTTAACCTCTCGTTTCATTGTCTATATATTACACCTTTTAGGTGTAATCTGTATGATAGTTTTGTGAACGTTGTGTGAAAACTATCTTTTATTTTGTTTGACCTCTTTTTTGAGTCTGTCAAGTATAAGCTGTCCGCTTGCGCGAGTCATGCTCTCAAAGTAGTCTGACTTTAAAAACCGTGCGACCTCTGCACGCATCTCAGGATGTGTGCGGTAATCATTTACGGCTTGCTGTATAACAGCGAGCCATAACTGATAATATCCGCCGTTGCTTGTGATAGGCGATTGTTTAATATATCTGATATTTATACCTCCCTCTCTATAGCCCGCCACTCATTACCAGTAAGCTCATACTCACCGTCCTCGTCGTACTCGCGCTCCTCAAGCCACGCTATCCAGCAGTCTAAAAGTTTACTACATCCAGTTTTGCACAGGTCCGCTGTTGAGTCACACTCGATAAGGGCTTTGTATCCGCTGTCGAACGTGTCAAAGATAGCAAGCGTTTTGTTTGCGTCGCCCGTATACCCATCGGCATATACCCCCTCAAAGATGGATATTTCGCCATCCTCGACTTTGTGCATGATTCGCTTTGTGCTGATTTCTGCGTTTGCTGTGCAAAGTGCATATTTTTTCATTTTCTTTTCCTCCTGCCCTTAGGGCTGTCGTTGTGTTTTGAGGTGTTAACCTCTCGTTTCATTGTCTATATATTACACCTTTTTTGTGTAATCTATATGACGGTTTTGTGATAGTTTGATGAAAGAAAAAAGCCCCTCTTGTGGGGGCTGTGTTCCACATGGAACATTTTTATGCAAGACGGAAAAGCTTGACATCGCCGTCAACACTGTTGATAGCACCGTTAGACCTTAAACTCATCTCCATGATACCGTCTATATCTGCAAGGTTTGCCGGCTCTATATATAAGGTAGCTCTTAAAGTTGAGGTCGGGTCAGAGCCAAGAAAAGCACTAAAGCGCACTCCCGCAAGCTCGATTTGTACAAAATTTTGAAAAGGTATCGAGGTATCGACCCCCGCACACACTATCGTGACATCTGCTTTATAGTAAGCGTTAAGTTCAGTTGTGATAAGCGTGCCGTCTGACTGCGGCGCATATCCGATACACTTTGCAGGATTAAACAGCAAAACTTTTCGCGTAGTGACATCACCGCCGCTATATACGGTGTGCTGTAAAACAAGTTTTGCAGATATATCAAGGTCGCCTACAAAGTTAGTGTAAAAAGCGCCGTTAGTCTGTATTGCTGTCGATAAAACAGACGACCACACAGGCACTGCCGCTGTACCCTTATTAAGCATAATATTATTATCTTTATATATCACAGTAAACTTATGATATGTGTCAGTTGCCTTGCCGAGTGTAAGCGCCGTGTTAAGCGTTGACGAGTATACCGTGTTACCAGTAACTGTAAGCGTAAACTCGGACGCTGTGCCGACAGCTGTAAAAGCGCCTATGACACCATCAGCAAGCTGTGTATCAGTTGATACATGCGGATTAAAAATTACATTATCTGTAATTTTTATGTTGCGGGCAGGTATGTTTGGCGATAAAAAGAGCCTTGTGCGGGTCGCTGTGTTGTTTGTGATGCGATTGCTTGATACAACGCAGTTGCGCAAGCTGTCGACTGTCGCAGATGTTAAGACGATGCCAAAAATTGTGTTAGCTGTCCAAGTGTTATCAGTAAAAACATAGTCCGCACTTGTATACTCGTCTGTACACTGTATCTGTGATGCTGTGATAGCACAGTTTTTTATGCTGACATTGCTTACTACCACCGTTGCGCTGTCTTTTGCCAAAATATCACAGTTATCAAAGCTTACGCCCACAAGTGTTATATGTTTTAAGTTATTCGTATTGTGCATTATTTTAATATCTTTAAAACTGCTTATAAAATTATTACCATTGACGATAGTTATAGTATGCTTTGCTGACGGGTTACTATATACTTTAAGTGTTTTGGTTGTTGTGTTAACACCTGACAAATCAACTGTAAAATCAGCGTCAATCAAAATCGGGTTAAAGTTGTATTTACAGCAGTTCATCAACTGCGTGTTGCGGGCTGTCACTGTCGGAGCTGTTGCGATACCGAGTGTAGTGGCTGTGTGCTCTGAGCGCAAAAATGCGACACGATAGTATAAGTCATCGTCAGCATGTGGCAGTGCGATGTGTATGATGCCCTCAGCAAAAGCACCAGGTGGTGTTGACCGTTCCAAAATTTCCCATATTGTAAATACACCGTCCCCTGCATAGTAGTTTTCACAAACGCAGACCTCCTTGCCTGTGATTTGGGTAAAAGTGGCAATTTTTAAGTCTGCGACTGTATCAAAGTGTTTGAGACCCTGTAAAGACCCTGCCAAGTCGGCGACTATGTTGTCATAGTTCGTTGTATTGTTAAGCCAAGCATTAACGGCGTCCACTACCATACTCGGGATTTGCGCTATAGTTTTGTTATACTCTGTAATAAAGGTATTAACCCTGTCAGATATAGCCGTTATCTGCGTGTCCTGTGCGGCGATTTTGTCATCCTGCGCCGTGAGCCTATGCTCCTGCTTTGTAAACTCATCCTGTATTAATTCATTGACCCTATATCTGTAGTCGTCAAAATCTCTGTCGATTTTTGCTGATAACTCCGTAAACTTTTTGTCAAGCCCTGCAGTATACTCGCCAAACGCCTTATCAATGTCATTTTTGTATGTGTTCCAAGCGGCAAGTAAGCCGTTAGTGCTATCTATGACCTCGTTAAGCTTTGCGCTTGTCTTACATAACACCTCATAGTAGCTTAAGCTGTCATCGTAAACAAGCGGTAAAATCTTGTTGCACCAATACTTTAACTTATCAATCATTTTGATTACCTCCTTACCATATCTGCATAAACATGTCTGATAACGCATTTATTATCATCATATCAATATTAATTATTGCATCGCTGTACTTTTTTAAAAGCTCTGCATACGTCGCACTGCCCTCATAGCCCGTTACGGTCTCAGTGTGTGCATCCGTCCTGCTGTCACTACTGTCATTGACTACTGTACCAGTTTTTGACAGTGTGCTATCGCTGGTCGTGCTGTTTGTGCTGTCATTTTTTACTGTGCCAGTTTTTGTTAGTGAACGATTGTCCGTTACCGTATCTGTGCCAGCGTTGCTTACTGTGCCCGTGTTGCTGACAGTGCTGTTACTCGTCGTGTCATTTTTGTCATTGCCCGACGTGCTACCCGTACTCGTGCCGATGCTTGCATTTGTCATATACTTGCCAGCTTTGACATCTGTTAAACTGCCCTGCGGCGTGTCACTTGTAAAGCTGTCATTACTGCTGTTGTTGCTTGCACTAGACGTTGTCGTTGACGTTGACGTGTTATCTGTCACAGCTTTAAGTGCATCGGTCCGCTTACTGTCAGATTTTGTCACGACGCTACCGCCGTTAGTGTCGGTCAAATTATCTGTCCTTGTATCTGTGCCTGTTGCGGTTGTTGTTGCTGAGGCTGTGTCTGTGAGATTATCCGTCCGAGTGTCTTTGTTTGTCCCTTTGCTCGTACCGTCATACTGTCTTGTCAGGTTTTTATTATACAACGGGTTGATTATCTCTGCAGATGCTTTATACAGACTGTTATACTGTGGCATTATCTCTGTTAACTTTGTATTTATTGACAGTTGCCAAAGCCCGTAGGTCTCAAACGCTATCTCGTCCATGTAGTAGTGGCGGAGTATCTTTTTACATAGGTCTGCTCTGTGCGCCTCATCATATATGGGAAAAGCTGTAAAAATCTTATCCCAGCTATCGTTAAGCACAGTCTCTACATCTGTATATCCTACGCTATCACTCAGCCCTGCCACCGTCTCGCATATCGTCCGGACTTGTGTCGTATAGTGTGCCACTGTCAAAGCCCCCTTTACTGATAGATTTATCTATGTCAATGTTATCAAACTGATACCATATATCAAGACCAAACATCTCATTTATCTTATCACACGCAAGCTGACGCATTTTTTCAGGTGAGTTGCGGGTTGCAATTACCGCTCCCTGTGACGAGATTACCTCGTCCTTAATCATGCGCTCCCGCTTTGTTGTATCTGTGTTTGGGATGCCGAGCTGGGTTAATGCCTCGTTCCATATATTACGCTTTAAAGTATATACTTTATCAGCTATATATGGTGCATCAGTCTTAAGCACTGATATGTTATCATCATTTAAAGACTTTTTGCCATATATTACTGGCTGGTTGCCCTCATATTTTTGATACATGTTTTCCATTGATAATATTTCCGATTTGTCACATTTGATTAGCACGGGCGTTTTTTGTGCTTTGACGTTAACGTCGATGATACGGTCATACTCGTACAGACGGTCAGCATAGTAGCATATCTCGGCTATGTTTGGCATCCGCAGGTAATTATTGTAAATAATAACACCGTTATTGACGTTAAGGTTTTTGTTATAGCCTGTATCAGATATAGCCATAAAATCAAAGGGATTGCCGTATACGTCAAGCTTACCGTTAAGGACGACAGGCAAGCACAAATACCCGAGCACGTCATCCTTGAAAAAGACACATGCGCCTTGTGTTATAAGGGTTTGCTCAAGGTAACGCAAGTCTATGCTTTTTGGCATATTAGACCAGTGACCTCTTGACATAGCCATCTCAAAAAGCCGATATGTATAATTATTCCAAGCTCTTTTATTATCAAAAAGACTTGATTTAAAAGCTGTATCTCTTACTCTCTTAGGCATTTGTTGACACCTCCTTATGTGGTGGGAGCATTTGACAAGATATACTTGCCTGTGTTGGCAAGCGCCTCCCAAAGGCATACACCGTTGTCAAAAATTTTGACGATGTCACTCACAGCATCTGCAGGTACACCGTCCGCCTTTGGCGTGATGTTGGCGTAACGTGTTTTACAAAAATTGTATGCCGGTCTGCGTGTATCCTGTGTAAAATTTGGCACTTTACAGCGATTTACAGCGTAACCAAACATTGTAAAATAATCGTCAATCTGTTTTGCTGTGCTTGCGTCGACCGACTTGCGCCGACCTATAAAGTCATAATCCTCAGATGCTGAGGATAAGACGTTTTGGATTGGCGCACTACCAAAACTTACATCTTGCGATTTTTGAATTAAGTCGCTGGCTGTACTGACAGCGCCGAGAATGTTAAACTTTTTTACAAGATTGATTAAGCTCACAAGACAGTTTGACGTGGCTGTCAGATTTTGCGCCGACTGCCACTCTTGCAATGCAGACGTGGAAAAAGCTGGGTTTACATTGACGGTTAAATTAACCGAGCACACATTGTTGTCAGTCGTGCCGTTGTAATCTTTCGGATATATCCTTACTGCACCGTTGCCAGCTAAAGCACTGCCCTCACACACAAGCTGATTGCGTACCCCGTCGCCACTGCTCCAGCACTCATACTGTATACTTTGCGATTGACCCTCAGGAGACTGTATCTCAAAGTAGTTGTATGGATATGTGTAAAGCTTGTTATTAAGTGGCTTATAGCCGTCAAGAGTATCACTCGGGAGCACACGAGGAACATTAATTATTGATTTTTTTGTGCTTAGATAAGCGTTATAGGCAATATATGGATATTCGCTGTCCCAGCCACTAAAAAGCCATAGCGGAGCAAGATACCCCGCCACTATGCCGCCGCTACCGCTACCGTTGTTGTTAACGTAGTTATCAATCTGTTGCGATATTACGTTAATATCTGCTGACGCTGATATTGTGTTAAAAACAGTATACTCGGCATCGGATACATAGCCATACGGGCGAGCAATGCCACGGTAAAAAACACGGGTTGCTGTCTGCGACGGATTTTTAAAGCTTTTTGTTGTCATCAAAACCAGTGCCATGTTTGTAAGCGACTGACCGTCGGGATTTAGAGGTGTCTCGTAGTTTGTCACATATCTGTTAACCATCAGTGACTCAGGTGTGATGCTATCCCCGATTGCATCTGAGGCACTATGCTCCCTCTCGATATATGACGGCAGTATGTTGATGTCAAAAAAGTAAGTCTGCAATACATCAATACTATATGTTATAAGACTTGTCTCGTTATTAACATACTCAACGTCTGTGATAAAGGCGTAAAACATTTTATTGCCAAAGGACGTATTGCGGAATACCATATAATTACAGCCTAAAGCGTTATCGGGCGAAATTGCCACTCTTATGGTGTTATTTGTATGCCTGATATAGCTTTGCTTTGTAAGAGTATAAGCTTTATAAGCTAAAATAGCAGTCTGCTGTGCGGACGCAGATGCAGGACGATAGCTAAAGTGATAGTCACTGTCAAGCGGTACGCCGCGACACAGCCAAAGGTCGCTATTCGGTGCTACATACGCCATTTATTTACTCCTTTCTATAATTAATGGTGGTGGTATAGCGCCACCACCAATATTATATTAACTTAGGCAACGATTATTGTTGCACTGCCTGACTTAGTCGGGTCAAAGACGGATGTTGCTGTTATTTTTATCTTCGTTGCGCTTGTCGCATCGGATGCGATAGTCACGATACCAGTACTTGATACCATAGCTTTATCACTGTCACTTGTCCAAGTCAGCCCCGACGGTGCAAAGTTTATTGATGTTACGTTAGCTGACAGCTGGAGCTTTGCGCCTGCTGACAGGGTTGCGTTTGCAGGTGATACAGTTACCTCGGTAATAGTCGGCGTGCCTGCAACAAAAAGTGCGTTGTTGGCAAATGGCGATATTGCATAGATGCGCCATGCGTGCAGGGTCATGTTACGGTAAAGACCTTCAGGATTCTCTATAGCTCGCATCTCTGTAAGCTTGTCATAAATCTGAAAAAATTCCTTGTCGACAAGTACACAGGGAACAGCATCAAGGGCAGTCATCTCATCAGCAGAAAACTCATGATAGTTGTCATCGCCCTTAAAGAGCTCGTTAAGTCTCTTGATGTCAAGCGAGCCAAAGCTGTCAATTAGCTTTATGTGACCGAGAAACTCGACCTTATCCATATTAAATGCAGATGCAAGTACCTCAACGTTACGCTTTGCATTAAACTTTGCTGAGACAATGAGGTACTGGTCATCTTTAAGCGTAAAGTTATTTACGCCAACGAGATTATAGTCAGTCTTCATAAAGGTCATGTCATCGCTGACTGTCTGTATTGCCTCAACAATGTCAGGCATGTTATCCTTTGTGATAGCTGGTATCTCAAAAGGTCTCATTAAGCCATTTATGATGCGGTAGGCGAGCATATACTTAAACGTTAAAAATTCGTCCTGTTCCATCGACGTAAACATCGTTGTAACGATTTTCTCGATGAAACTTGATACACCGTTGATGCTTAAAAAGGCGTTCTCAAGGTCGTAAGGCTGGACGGTCTGCTTGTAATATTTCTGATAATTCATTACATAAAAGGCAGATTTTACATCAGGGAACTCACGCTGAAAAACTGTCGTTTCCGCTCTTTCGGGACTATAATTTTTTGCATGTGCGAGGTCAATAAATATGTCTTCGATAACCTCACCAAAGTTAAGCTTACCTTTCTTAAACACATTCATAGGATTTGTATAGTATTTGTTGGTAACTTTTACCTCGGCAATTCTGTTTATCAGGGCGGATAAAAATTCATTCTGAATCTCAGGAAAATCCATTATCACGTTGCCGATACTGCGTATAGTGTTTGCGTCAGGCGTGGCAAGCGGAACATGGTCTCTGTAATTCTGCGATGCACTGTTGCGGATAGCGTTGAGCACGTCAACGCTTGAGTTTGTTTTTACATCTCTGTAGTCGATGCTAGGCATTGTTATTCATCCTCACTTTCTGTATATAAGTCGTCGATTGTGATTTCTTCTGTTTTTTCTTCGTCTTCTGTTGTTTCAACGTCAGACGTATTCTCACCACCATTCATAAAGCGGTCAATGTACTTTCTGCGCCACTCCGATTCGACAGCCATTAGCTTTTCATCGTAGTCGCCATGAGCAGCGTAATCGTCGATTGTATCTGAGATATTCTCGACGAGGGAGATTGTTTGGTCATCGGCACGGTCGCCGATGTATGCACGGATTTCTTCCATGATTTCGTCTTTAGTCTTTACCATTATTTTTCCACCTCTACTTTCGTTATAAATGCGTTTGTAAACCCTGCCTTTTTGACCGTTTCCAAAAAGGCTTTTGCATTTGATTCGTTTGCATATGCACCGACTTGTACACGGTATATCGTCTTGGTTTTGTCGTCTGCGGTCATTTTCTTCAATTTTGTTTTAACCTGCGTTCTAAACCAATCCATATTTTTTCCAAATCTTGACAGCCAGTTTTCTGGGTCACCGTGCGCAGACGCATAGCCAAGCGCACTTGATTCTTTGTGTGATACTATGCTTTCGGGCTTAAGTCCGAGCTTGTTACAAAGGTATGCACAGTATTCTATTGCCTCGTTAAAAGCATTTGTAAAGTATACCTTATCCGTTAAGGCATCTTCGCAAATCTCAAATTGTATGTGCGCCGTGGGCGGGTAATTAAAACTACCTTTTGAGCCCGAGCCGCAACCCCAGCAGGCGTAATCATATGGCAACGTCTGGTAAGTTTCGACATTGCCCTTGTCATTCTTGCCAATGAAGGCGTGCATGCAAATGTCATTATAAACGCCGTTGATGTACTCCTGGTTAAGGTGGTTGTTGTACACGTTTTTGCCAAGGTCGGCAAGTATCTCTTTAAAGTCGGCGTTTGCTGTTGTCGGCTGGACATATCTGCGGAGCATTTCATTGTCACAGCCTGTGCTGTGGACGACAATGCCAACAGGCTTGATGTGCTTGTGCGCACGGTATGCTCCGTTTGCTGTAAAGATGCACTGTTTAATCGTCATTGTTTGTACCTCCGAGTTTGTCTATAATGTGATTAAGAGCTATGGTGTTATTGTTAATAGCCTCATTAAGTTTGCACACCTCTGCTTTATGGGATTCGTTGAGTTTGTTGTTCTGCCAAAACATGGCAATACAGCACGCGATAGGAAAACCAAGCGAGCTCACTAACTGCACGATTGCATTTGCGTCCATGGTATCACCTCATTTCTATTTATTTCTTATTTGCAGTATAGCACATAATCTGTTTTTAATCAATAGCTTGAGTTGTATAGTATTGAGAATGT
>ULYS01036229.1_pt1 | contig 12497 bp, 8 predicted proteins | sample 1962381 | NCBI WGS metagenome assembly ULYS01 (sample SAMEA4835869, study PRJEB28245) | human gut metagenome | biome: gut microbiome; material: fecal sample | place: Denmark | collected 2008
GTCTCTTCCCCAACTAAAGCAAGCATCATAATTAACGACATTTCTTGCTGGAAGCCCTACTTGCATGATGCCATCGTTCATGTATTGTCTCAATGACTTTGTATAAACAACATACAGAAAAGTCCCTTTATGTTCGTCCTGTATCTGTTTCGCTTTCCAAAGTGCAAGTATAGATTTCCCACTTCCTGCACAGCCTTTCACTATATAGGAATTGTCCGTCTTCTTATTTATGACTTTTACTTGGTAATCATCAAGTTCAGAGTCTTTTACATAAAAACTTCTTTTAGCCATGTTTAAATGTTTATGTTAAACGAATCTATAAAATCTTTATTTCCTTTGCTGTTATTGCAATACGCACCTTCAACATTCTGTTGGTACCTTATTGGATTTATTATATGAGTTTTGCTCTTAGTGAAATTATTCGACATCAAATATTCCTTAAACCCTTTGTGGCATAACATTCGATAAGAGACTCTGCTTTCATCGTCTTTCTTCTGCATATGGGTTACCCGAAACGTTTGTTGGGTAAAACAAGGAATTCTGCAATCCTTGTATGTAGCGCATGACAATGGTAACAATGTCTCGATTTCGCTTGATTCCCTCACGAATTTATTGATTTGCAAATTCATCATTTGAGGGTAAAACATCATTGTCCCTTCGCATTTGGTAGTTACATCCAACATCACCAAAAGTCCATCTTTAGAAAGTTTTTTACTCAAGAAACTTGCCAAGTATTCATAGCTTTTTTTATTAACTCCATGCGATATAAATTCACAGCAAACCTTGTCACACAATTCAATGTCAAAAGAACATGACGGAAAATCTAATTTATCAACATCATCAAAATTTTTAATTTCTTTGTGAATAGATACGAATCTGTATTTATGTCTGGATAGACTGGCTGCTTTATCTATTATTTTATGTAGATAGTCCAATGCCTTTTCATTTCCATCACAAACAATAACGTTTATATTTTTCCCATCATGGAAATATTTATCAAGAGCAGACAGCAATCCTATGAGTTCCCCGCCTGTTCCACAACAAAAATCAAAAATATTAATATCTTTCTTGTTTTTGTAGGCTTGATAAATATATTTGTTTTGAAATATATTGTCAAAGATGCAGAAAATCTCTGCATAGCTGCGTGGAAAATATGTACCCAAGTAAACCTTTAACTCATTTTCGTTCAAGTCAAGATTATATTCATATCTTGTATGCTCAGGAGCATATTGGGCGCCCAGTTCTTCAAACAAGTATTTATCCAACCATAATGGCAATACTGTTTTCGACTTACGGAAAGCAACTCTTTTATTGGATTCGTCAATATCTAAATGTTTGGATATTTGGTTGCTTGTTCCTTCGGAATTTACTGCACCAATGTTTTCTCCTTCAGCTAAGCAAATCAAATTTTGATTGACTACGAAAACTCTCTTGTTTGTGAATTTCTCGACTTTTGCAACCTGTTCGAGCACATTTTTTGCTTCTATCAGCACATATAGTTGGTATGGTTTTAAAGCATTAATACTTTCGTTCAACTCTATAGCTTCTTGCTCATCAGCAGAAATCACTCTAACCTTATACTCATAGCCTTTTAAACACGCACTCATCACTTGTCTGACAAATAAAGCCAAACTTCTTTTTTCATCGGTTAAAGAATCTTCAGATTGGGTCCTTTCTGAATGTCCTATGTTACAATGTGAATGAGGTGACAGTACCATCTTTAACAACATTTAAAGCTGGCTACTACGGCTTATGGATTATCGTTGCAGCTGATACATAAGAAAAAAAGCGTAGAGCCATTCTGTCACTCGTTCCACGATCGATAGGCCTTCGCATTGCCCTGTAAGTCGAAACGAGCAACGTCGAAAGCCCCACGCCAGTGTAAGTATATAGAAAGCCCTCTTGACAACGAACAATAGAATCGTCCGAAGCCAATGAGAGCTGTATATAATACACCTCATGAGGCGTTCTGCATTGCTTTGTTTTTGACTTACAGTTGAATTTGCGAAGTTCATCGATCGTCAAAACCAAAGCGTACAAAAACGCCTTTTACCATATGTATGTCTGCCCAACCTCTGCCCATCGGGGCTTCCGGTATGGGTATAGACGTTACAAAGATAATACTTTTATCTCGGAAACCACTTTGTTTTGCTGGTAAAGTATGATTTGAAGGTTTGATTTAACATTATTAAATATAAATATATCAAAGAAATCCACTTTCGTATGATTTTTCTTGCAAAAAAGTTTGTATTATCAATGAATATTCGTACCTTTGCAGCACGAGAACCCGCCAAGCCTCTCAACGATGCTCAAATGTGCGGGTCGTTTTTGTTTTTATAGGTATATGGCAGCAAAAATTCCGTTTATAAAAACATATTCCACACCCCATGAGTTAGTGCAGCTTCTCAAAACAAGAGGTATGGAAATAACTGATGAGGAAAAGGCTCAGCATTATCTTTCCCACATCGGTTACTATCGCTTGTCTGCCTATATGTACCCATTGCTTTCTATTCCCAAGGAGCAAAATCTATTCAAGCAAGGAGTGACTTTCGGTAAGGTTATGATGTTGTATCGTTTTGACAAGAAGCTACGCCTACTTTTATTCAATGAAATTGAAAAGATAGAGGTCGCAGTGCGTTGTGCAATCGTGAACTTTGGAACGGAAATGACAGGTAACCCTTTTTGGATGACTGATGCCAACAATTTCTCAAATCCGTCCAAGTTCAATCGCTCTATACGTCTTATAGAAGATGAACTGAACCATACAAAAGAGGATTTCATCAACCATTTCAAAGAGACATATACCAATCAGTATCCACCTTCATGGATGCTGACCGAGATATTGCCATTTGGTGTAATCACTAATATTTATTCTAACATCAAGAATAAGAAGATAAAGAAGCGTATTGCACAGTCATTTGGCTTGCAAGTTGCACCTTTTGAATCTTGGCTTACCATTATCACTGTAACAAGAAACTCATGTTGTCATCATGCACGTGTATGGAATAGGGTATTCTCTATTCGTGCTACCATGCCAATTAGAATGTCGCGTCCTTGGATTACCTTGCCGACAGATCCATTGAAAGTGTACTTTGATATGTGCATCATCAAGTACTTTCTTGACATCATATCTCCAAATAACGATATGCTTGATAAGATGAACAGACTTTTTGCTACGTTTCCAGAAGTAGATATGGCTGCCCTTGGTTTTCCTTCTGGTTGGGAAAACGAACCACTGTGGCAATAAAAGGCATTTGGAGTGACTACTAATCATCCCACATCGCCCACATTTTTGCAATTTCGGTGTAACAGAAGGTTAAAAATGTTAAATCCTCACCCTTTCGTATCTAAACAAAATCCACACAGTCACTTTTCTACCGTTTAGAGCGTATAGTATTGATAATCAACTAATAATAGATACAATTGGTGGAATAGTCTTTTTTATTTCTTTATCTATCAATTTCATTATTTCCTCAAATTCTGAAGAAACTATTCTATATTTTGATAATATAAATGCGATTGCAGAAAAAGAATCCGGAGACGATTTTACTCCTACCTGCATAAAAGCAGGTTACTTATGTACGGGTATAGACAAGAATGGTAATATAGGAACATTTGACGGGTTAAGCATAGACATGGATTAAATAGCCTTATGAAAAAATTACACTATATCATCATCTCTGCCCTCTTGTTTGGAGGTTGTCAATCTGATCCGAGATTAGAGAGTGAAACTTCGCCGTTGGTACGGACGAAAGTTTCAGAGCTTTATTACGCTCAATCGGATAATATCGATTTAGAGGCATTAAACATTGTATCCCCTTCTAAATTTGTAAAGAAAGGAAACTTATATGCCATCCTGACCCCGAACAGTGCTTATCGTTTTGCCATATACGACAGTGAAAGCGGCAACGTCACCCGTTTAGTACCGGCAGGAAAAAACGAAGGTGAAGGGATGTACTATATTAGCATGAATCTACAAGGCGATATCGTTTCAGCCTTTGATTTCGGTTCCGGGCGATTGGTTGAAATCGACCTAAACGAATATGCCACGCCAGGTTACCGACCTGTTTTCACCAGTCTTGCAGAAGATGGAAAGACTCCATTCGGAGCAATCCGACTCGATGAAAGAATTTTATCCACAGGTCTCTACACTGCAGGGCGTTATTGTATTAGTCAGGCCACAGGGTACAACTCCTATAGCGTAAGTTATCCAACCTGTGCCGACCCCACTCTAACCGACACGTTAAAAAGTATTTTCTATGCCAGTAATATTTTGGCTCTGAATCCTATGCATTCCAAAGTCGCCTGTGCTAATATGCAATCCGGTTGTCTGGATATCTGTGAAATTCATGATAACGAACTGAGTCGTATCAATGAAGTCCATATGACTACCCCAAGAGTTAAATTCAACAGACATCGTCCGAAAGGTCGTGGCCTGACTCATCCGGTGACTTATTCCCGAAATAACCTGTTCGGATTCTGCGATTTGGCGGTATCGGAGAATTATATTTTCGCTCTGTATTCAGGAAGAACCCTGAAAGATTATAATCTGGATGTGGACAAAGGAAAAACAATCGTAGTATTCGATTGGAATGGTTTACATGTCCGGACTTATCAATTACAGAATGCTTGTTCAGCAATCAGCTATGATGCAGCGGACAATACAATTTATGCGCTGTCACAAGAAGGCAACAAACCTCAAATCATTACGCTGAATTTATAGATTCAAGCAGGGGATATTCTACCCGACGACGAGTATTGGAGAGAGCAAGTTGAGCAGTTAACTATTTTTTCCTAAGGGCTGCGTTTCTCGTTCCTCTCCTTTTTTATTTCTTCAGGCGAAAGTTATAATTGCCAATTATTTTTATAAATGGTATAGTCCGCAGGTCCCTCACGAAGGATTTTATTGCATTAGCCAGATCACAAAACACAACTTCTATAGTCCGAGTCATTCCACCTGTACCGACTCCACTATAACCGACACGCTAAAAAGTGTTTTATACCAGTAACATTTTGGCTCTGATCTCTACGTATTCAAGAGTGGTCTGTACCAGATACCACTGTTTACCAACAAGTTAATGATCATTTTTTAGAATGGTATATTAAAGAATATAGACTGTTTTTTAGTTAAAAAGATCTTTTCTACATTTACAGTGTAGAAACAAATAAACAACAGATGAAGAAGAAGTAAACCGTAGCTTATCACTTTAGTTATATAAAGTCAGCCGGTTAAAACTAAATACAACGCAAAGGAGAGAGCATAGTAAAAGTGGAAAAAAACATTTCCCAAGCCCACTTTTCTTGTTCCTCTCCTTTTTTAGTTCCTTCTTATCAAAATGTTTTAGCAACAAACAACTCACAATAAATAGATTATCGATTATTTTAATTTTTGGTATATTAAAGAACATAGACCATTCTTTAGAAAAAATAATCTTTTCTAAGTTTGTCATGTAAAGACAAAAACAAATAATGAAGCATAGATGATAAATGATGGGGAGAATATCAGGTAGGTGATAAAACCCTAAGATTAAATAGTTGACACACAGCAACTATTTGGTGGAGAGTGAACCGAAGTTAGATAGAAATCCCAAGTCAATCTTTCTGAAGTTCCTCTTCATTTGTTTTTAGATAACAGAAAGCGATTTTTTAAATTGCAATGGAGTCGGCAAAGTATTAACTCTAGTTTTGCAATCAAGTGATTAACAAAAATTTGGGACCAGTACGGCAGCTGGTGTTTTATTTTCATCTCCAAGATTTATGGGGTATTTTGTTTATGGGAAATGCTTTTCTCAACAGTGAGTCTTCTCATTTTTCAGATATACAGGCATTTAATCTCATTCTGTTGGGAATTCTTTATCTTACGGTAAGGATATTGTCAGGACTTTCCCAATATATTCAGCTAACGGTAGTCTTAGGGTTACTTTTCTATTTCTTAGGTGAAGCAATAGCAGGTTTCGGTCAGATCCACGATTTCGTAGCTCCCCGCCATCTTATAGCTCAGAGGAGCGGCAGTTTCCAAAATTCTGAAAGCTATGACGGTCTTTTGGCTTGTCTGCTCCCGTTATCTCTTTCCCTGGCTCTCCGGGCGAACGATGCTCCGAGTAAAAGGTATCTCGTTGTACCTGTGTTATCGGGATTCTGTACATTTCTGGTGCTCACTCTAATTCCAGCCAGCATGAATCCTTGTTGCTGGTTTATTGCAGGAATAGGATGTTATGTTGTAGTTCTCTACCATTTCCGGACTTTCCGTAGCTATAAGTTATTATTACGTTGGTATCCGAAGAGGGTTATTTTCTTTACCCTACTCCTTTTTGTCCTCCTATTTAAGATCGGAGACTCGATGTACACCTCGATGAAAAATCCGGAAGCAGATTGTACTTTTTTATGGGAACAAAGCGTCGGACTTATCCGTCGATCTCCGGATCAGGGATATGGCTTAGGAAGTTTCAGCCAACTGGTATCCACTCCTCATCTTTCTGAAAAAGGTTCTATTTCGCCCGATTCTCCTGAAATATGGGCTATCGACAACCATACTTCCTACTGTTTTAACGAATATTTACGGATCACGGTAGAAAACGGAATACCAGGTCTCCTCTGGTTTCTCTTATTCCTGATCACGGCTTTTTACAATGCCCTTCGCTGCGGACAAATCGGTCTTAGCGGTTGTCTGTTAGCTTTCGGTATATTTGCTTATTTTTCGAACATTTTCGATATTATTCCTTTGAGTATAATCTTGACAATTATACCGGCACTCTGCGGTAGAAGGCTACCGTTCCTGCAACCTCATTGCAGGAAACGTCCCGCTTATTGTTCGATTTTAAGCCAATAACCCAGGGGCTTTTCGGTAAGGATATATACCGAATGATCACCTTTCAGCAATTTTCGTAAACGGCTGACCATTTTGTTGAGTTGCAGACTGCAGTTAGGGGCCTGACTATTCCAACCTGCTTTCAGTAAATCTTCGCGAGCAACCAGGGTATTGCGGTTTTTACATAGGATGGAAAATATCTTATTCTCCAACATGGTGAGGTGATAGACAACATCCGACACCCTCAGGTTACAAGCCGAAAAATCATATTCGACCTGTTTACTCAAACGGATCACTTCCTCCCCACTTCGGGCAATGCATCGCTGGATTTGGGCTAACAGCAGCGTCGGACTATAATTTTTCAGTAAGTAAACGTTAGCGCCCCATTCCAAACCTTTGATCTGTTTTTCTTCATCAATCAGGCAACTATAAATAATGACAGGTGTTTGACTATCCTGAAGCCGTATAAACTGCAAGACCTCGAGTCCGTCTTTTCCAGGCATATCCACATCAAGAACGATCAGATCGGGTTTACAGGCAATAAATTTTTCCAGGGCTTCATTGCCATCGTAGGCGACAATAACTTCATAACCATTATTCTCCAGTTTTTCCTGAACTTCCATGACTGTCATAGAATCATCTTCTGCATACAAAATTGTCATTTTCCGTTTTTATTGTGGTAATACGACGATAAAGCTGCTGCCTACTCCAACTTTGCTTTCCACCTGAATATCTCCCCCATAGGTATCCACCACCTTCCGGACAAAGGTCAATCCTAAGCCAAAGCCCGTCGTTCTACGCACGCACCTAGTATTCATCCGATAAAATGCCCGGAAAATACGCTTCTGTTCTCGTTTTGGAATGCCGATCCCATTATCTCTGACAGCGATTACAAAATTATCATTTTCTTTCCAACAATCAATGGTTACACAAGGATGATCACCACTATATTTTATAGCATTATCTACAAGGTTGACCACCATATAAAAGAAATAGACCTGATCCAGACAGGCCGAAGCAGCCTCGGGAGTGATATGAAAACTCACTTTGGCATAGGGTTTGAGTATCTCGAAAAGTTCGAGTACCATGTCCATTTCTTGTCTGACATTCAAATCGGCACACTTGAATTGGGGCATGGAATTACCACAAATCATGAGTAAAGTATCTGTCATATCAGCCATTTTGATCAATCTTACCCGCATCATTTTCAATTTCAGCTGCTCCCGTGCGGTCAGGATATCTTTGTTACTTTCCATCAGATCCTCTACTGCATTCAATAAAATCGCTATCGGTTTTTTCAGCTCATGTTCTAGATGAGCAGCCCCCATCATCTTTACTTCCGAAGTTTTCCAAAAAGTGTGAATGTAATGCCATTGCCACAATAAACTCAATATAAAACCGAGTAAAAAAATAACTTCCACCAGCAAGATACCCATAAAAGCGTTGAATACAAAAGGGAGTTCGAAGGAAGCGATCAGGTGATGCTGAAATCCGCATCCCAAATTTGCCGGCACTGCCTGAATTAACTTATCGGAGCCGGAAACTTTCCCGCAAGTGAGTAAGATATGACCTGTATTCCGGTCTGAGATGGCCCAACAAACCAACGGAGGCATAGAACGTTCGGTCAAGGCATTCCGCAATAAAGAATCGAGTCGTCTCACATCGAGCTCCCGATTCTCGTACAAATCATCATATACCAAGTGGATTTTATCCTCAGAAAACACATAGAAATGATTTACCGGAAAACATTTTTCATCTTTATTTTCTCTTAATCTCCCATTACGGAAAGAAGAATCTCTACCATAAGCCAAATACTTAAGCCCCTCGTCTGCAATATATTCCTCCGCCACTTCCGAAAGAAGATAACCTGCCCGCATTTTGAATTCTTTAACTTTCAATTCACGCACATGATAGATCCAGACTCCTTGTCCTAAGAGAAACAAGAATAACATAAGGAGCGTTAATACATTGATAATCTTTATATTATTATTCACCACATAAAAGTTTTGTAAAAAGAATATTATAGAATACTTGTTTTAGCACAAAAATATAAATCTTTTATAATTTTGCTTTTGAAAAAACAAAAAACAATATTCAAAAAAGAGAAAAAACTGACATTTATAAATAATGATATAATTATATCAGTTTTCTTATTTCAGTAAAGAAATTAATTAATTTAAAAATAATATATAAAAAATAAATACAAACAAGTAATATTTACGTGCCTACAGTTCATAAACCGACTTAACCTATTAGAAAAAGAAAAACAACATCAGAATATTTTGTAGAATTACCCATATTTCAAAATATAATGAGGTATTGAAATAGCCAGACCGGCAAGAACAAACGCTATATTTGAGTTACCTAGGATTGCCGACCTCACTATAAAGACGTTGCAAAGCGTTCTTGTTTATTCCGTAACGAAAAAAGCAAGCATTATCGCTCTTGCCCGGTCTGAGCTAATTTGAAAGTTTTATATAATGAATCAAGCAATAGAAAGCATAACTAGATGATCACTGCCGACTCATCTACATGGGAGGAAAAGAAACCAAGGAAAGTATTCCCAAGTTAATCCTTACAGGTTCTACCTCCCTTTCTTTTTGTCACTATTTCAACATATTCTTCACTTCTCCCTTCTGACATACACAGGCATACCGACCAGTTCTTTTTCATATTTTTCCTTTAAACTCTCTTCAAATTTAAACATTTTTTGCAAGCGGTCCCCTCAGGCTGTAACTCACGGGGAAGGGAGAAAGCGGGCTATTGTTAAAAAAATAGTGGAAAGTGATATATTCTTAAAATTATCGTTAACTTCAACCGTTCAATAAAACGGTGTTTCCGATCAGATTATAATGAAAAAAATTATCAAAAATATACTTCAATATATTGCAGTCATCGTTATTTCGTTAGTGATAGCAATCTTGTTACGACTGTTTGTCGTCGATTTTTATTCCATCCCCAGCGACTCCATGCAACCGACGATAGAACCGGGAGATTTTATTATGGTAAATAAATTGAGTTTCGGTGCGCGGATGTATAAAAATTTCGATTTTCTGAAAGACCGAACAGAACCGGAAACTTACCGGATCAAAGGCTTCTCGAAAATTCATAATGGGGATGTGCTGGTTTTTAATTTTCCCTATTCAGGAGGATGGGACAGGATCAGTATGCACCTTTCCCGTTTCTATGTCAAACGCTGCATCGGTATACCGGGCGATAGTCTGCAAATCAAAGGGGGATTTTATGAAATCAACGGTAGGCGGGGAATAGGCAATCTGAACGATCAGGAGATGCTTTCCAATTATCGGGGTGAATATCCGCAGGGAATATACAACACTTATCCATTCGACTACCGGCTAGGCTGGAACTTTATAAATTTCGGTCCCCTTTATCTGCCCCGTAAAGGGGATACCTTACCGATCGATACTTCAGCTGTCCGGATCTATTATAAAATGATTAAATACGAAAGTGGGCTGAACTTGCAAGAGCGAGAAGGTCAGGTGTGGTGTGGCGATTCACTGGTCGAGCGTTATACTTTCCGTACCAACTGGTATTTTATGGGCGGTGACAATATGTGGAATTCTCAGGATTCGCGCTATCTGGGGCCTATCCCCGAAGAATTTATCATCGGTAAAGCGACCTTGATTCTGACAGCCAAAGATCCCGAAACGAAAGCCTATCGCTGGAGGCGTTTTTTTACCCGGATCAGGAAAGAGGTAAAGAACAGATAGGAGCTGACCACAAAAGCTAAAACTTTTGGACCAGCTCCTTCTCTATAAAGACCGATTACGATCTTAGCTGAGCATCCATATGAGCAGCTGCCCGGCGTCCGTCTCCCATAGCGAGGATCACCGTAGCTCCTCCCCGGACAATATCCCCACCGGCATAAAACTCCGGCAGATTCGACTGCATGGTAGCATCATTCACGACAATCGTACCTTTCTTAGAAACTTCCAGTCCGGCCACCGAACGGGGAACGATCGGATTAGGCGAAACTCCGACAGCTACCACTACCACATCGGCATCGATCAGGTATTCGCTCCCTTCAACCGGCACAGGACGACGACGTCCGCTGGCATCGGGTTCACCAAGTTCCATTTTCTGAACCCTGACTTGTTTTACTCTTCCCTTTTCATCAGCGATATATTCTACCGGATTGGTCAAAGTGATAAATTCGCATCCTTCTTCCTTGGCATGTTTCACCTCTTCGAGACGTGCAGGCATTTCTTCTTCACTGCGCCGGTAAACAATCATCGCTCTCTCGGCTCCCAAACGTTTAGCGGTACGAACAGAGTCCATCGCTGTATTTCCACCACCGACTACGACTACATTTTTTCCCCGGTAGACCGGCGTATCCGAAAACTCGTTATCAGCCCCCATCAAATTCACCCGGGTCAGGTATTCGTTAGAGGAAAGCACCCCATTCGCATTCTCTCCCGGAATATTCATAAAATTAGGTAAGCCTGCACCGGAAGCGACATAAAATCCTTTGAAACCCTCCTTTTTCAGGTCTTCGATACTTTCGGTCATCCCAACGATAAAGTTAGTTACAAACTTCACACCCATTTTTTTCAGGTTACCGATTTCCACATCTACGATATGATTCGGCAGACGGAATTCAGGAATACCGTATTTCAATACCCCTCCAATCTCGTGGAGCGCTTCGAAAACCGTAACCTCATAGCCTCTCTTCACCATATCTCCGGCAAATGAAAGTCCCGAGGGTCCTGAACCGATCACTGCTATTTTTATTCCGTTGGGAGCAGCCACTTCGGGTATCGCCATCTGACCGGATTCGCGTTCGAAATCAGCTGCAAAACGTTCCAGATAACCGATAGCTACCGGTGCTTTTTTCATTTTTTGCAGATAGAAACATTTCGATTCACATTGTTTTTCCTGTGGACATACCCGTCCGCACACTGCCGGCAGAGCACTGGTCTTTTTCAATACGGCAGCAGCTTCAAGAATCTCTCCACGCTCGATATTTTTAATAAATCCTGGAATATCGATCCCAACAGGACAGCCTTCCATACAGGTCGGATTAGCACAATCCTGACAACGCCGGGCTTCCCGCATAGCCATTTCTTTCGTCAGCCCGGTATTCACTTCCAGGCGCTGGCTAGAGATCCGTTCCTGAGGAGTACGTTCGGGCATTTTCACCCTTTCGATCATCGTACGCTCTTTCGCTTTCACAGTTTCGCGCAGTGCTTTCCGCCAATCGGCATTCCGATCGCTCAGGGCACATTCGCCATGATGTACGAATTCCTCCATTTTTTCGGTTTCCGCCCCTTTAAAACCTCCCAAGCGAGACAACATCTCATTGAAATCAATCTGATGGGCATCGAATTCAGGGCCGTCGACACAAGTAAATCTGGTCTTTCCACCGACAGTAACCCGGCAGGCACCACACATACCGGTACCGTCCACCATGATAGCATTCAAGCTGGCAATGGTCGGGATTTCATATTTTTTAGTGAGTAAAGCACAAAACTTCATCATGATAGCCGGTCCGATAGTTACACACAGATCCACTTTTTCACGGCCGATCACTTCTTCCATCCCCACGGTTACAACTCCTTGTTTACCATAACTTCCGTCATCGGTCATGATGATCACTTCATCGGAAGCTTTGCGCACTTCATCTTCCAGAATAATCAGTTCTTTAGTACGAGCAGCCAAAATACTCACT
>ULYS01038687.1_pt1 | contig 12465 bp, 8 predicted proteins | sample 1962381 | NCBI WGS metagenome assembly ULYS01 (sample SAMEA4835869, study PRJEB28245) | human gut metagenome | biome: gut microbiome; material: fecal sample | place: Denmark | collected 2008
CAACGTCCATGGAAAAGGTGATAGGCGCGCTTGGCGAATCGTTCATGGCGAACAACCAGGGCACAACGTTCACTTACAATCCAACCGGCTCAGGCTCCGGCATAAAGGCCGTGCTTGAAGGCCGCTGCGACATCGGCCTTTCCAGCAGGAGCCTGAAGGACGACGAGAAGGCCGAAGGGCTGAAGGAGACCGTGCTTGCATATGACGGCATTGCCATAATAGTAAACCCGGAAAACCCTGTAAACAATCTTGACCTTGAAACCATTGCCAAGCTTTATACCGGCGAAATCACCAACTGGAAGGACGTTGGCGGTAATGATGCCGAAGTGGTGCTCATAGGCCGCGAGGCGGGCAGCGGCACAAGGGACGGCTTTGAATCCATCACCGGCACTGCCGACAAGTGCCGGTATCGCCAGGAGCTGACCTCCACCGGCGACGTTATAACCACCGTATCCCAGAACCCCAACGCCATCGGCTACGCTTCCCTTGCCTCTCTGAAGGACAGCGTTAAGGCCCTGACCGTTGGCGGAGTGGCTCCTACCGAGGAAACCGTTAAGGATGGCAGCTACGTTGTACAGCGCCCGTTCGTGCTGGTAACTAAGGACGGTGCGGCCCTCAGCGAAACCGCGCAGAAGTTCTTCGACTACGCCACCAGCGCCGATGCGGCGGGCATAATCGCCAAGGCCGGTGCGGTTGCCGCGAACTGAGCGTGAACAATACAAACCTTAATGATCGGGCGACCGAAGGGCCGCCCGACAGCCACGTTAATAAGAAAGGAGCAGGCATGAAGCAGAATAAGAAGCATACAGCAAAGCCGATAGAAGCCATTGTGCACGGAATATTCCTTGTGGCGGGACTTATAACCGTGGGCTGCGTGCTGCTGATAACGGTTTATCTTATAATATCCGGCCTGCCCGCAATAAAAGAAATAGGCCTTATACCGTTCCTGTTCGGCAAGGTGTGGGCATCCACGGCAAAGACCACCGAGCCTTCCTTCGGCATACTGCCGTTTATACTGACCAGCGTATACGGCACATGCGGCGCAATAGTGCTGGGCGTGCCGGTAGGCTTTATGGCAAGCGTGTATATTGCCAAGCTTGCGCCGAAGAAGCTGAAGAATGTTATGCAGTCGGCAGTCAGCCTGCTTGCGGGCATACCAAGCGTTGTATACGGCCTTGTGGGCATGCTGGTGCTTGTGCCGGGGATAAGGAAGCTGTTTAACGTGCCGGACGGCGCAAGCCTGCTGGCGGCGATAATAGTGCTGGCAATAATGATACTGCCTTCAATAATAAAGGTGTCTGTAACTGCACTTGAGGCCGTGCCGAAGGAATACGAGGATGCATCGCTCGCTCTTGGCGCAACGGAGGTTGAAACATACTTCAGGGTATCCGTCCCCGCGGCGCGCAGCGGCATTGCTGCGGCGGTGGTGCTGGGCGTTGGCCGCGCGATAGGCGAGGCAATGGCGGTTATGATGGTTTCCGGCAATGCGGCGAATATGCCAGGGCTTTTTGAAAGCGTAAGGTTCCTTACCACGGCCGTTGCAAGCGAAATGTCCTATTCCGGCGGGCTTCAGCGGCAGGCGCTGTTCTCCATAGCGTTGGTGCTGTTCGTGTTCATAATGCTTATAAACGCGGCGCTCAATTTCTTCCTGAAGCGGGACAAGGAGGCGTAAATAAATGAATAAAAAGCTTTCGTTTGGCCGCAGGGCATATATATACGGCATGAAGGCGCTGATGTATGCGTCCACAGCCGCCATAGGCGCGCTGGTACTGTTTTTGATAGGGTATGTGCTTTACCGGGGCATACCAAACATAACATGGAAGTTTTTGACCATGGCGCCCAGCATACTGAACGACACGATAGGCATTTGGCCTGATATACTGAACAGCATTTATGTTGTGATAGCAACCATAATAATCGTGCTTCCGCTTGGCGTATGCGCGGCAGTATATCTTAGCGAATATGCATCGAACAAAAAGCTTGTACGCGTTATAGAATACGCTGCGGAAACGCTTTCCGGCATACCGAGCATTATATACGGCCTTGTTGGCATGCTGTTCTTCTGCGAATTTTTGAAGATGCAAACCTCGCTTATGGCGGGCGCGCTCACGCTTGTTATAATGAACCTGCCTACGGTAATGCGCACAACGCAGGAAAGCCTTAAAACCGTGCCGCAGAGCTACCGCGAGGGCGCATTCGGCCTTGGCGCGGGCAAGTGGCGCGTAATACGCACGGTGGTGCTGCCGGGCTGCATAGACGGCGTTATAACCGGCTGCATACTGTCTGTCGGCCGAATACTTGGCGAATCGGCGGCGCTGCTTTTCACGGCCGGCATAGCGCACGCGGTGAACGGCTTCTTCGTGGGGCTTAAAAGCTCCGGCGCAACGCTTACGGTTGCGCTGTATATATACGCAAAGGAACGCGGCGAATTCGGCGTTGCGTTTGCGATAGCGGCAATACTTATGCTGTTGACGCTGATAATAAACCTGAGCGCGGAAGCGGTTGCAAGAAGCTTTAAGAACAAAAGGCGGATATAGATACTATGCGCATGGAAGGGAGAGAGAATATGGAAGCCAATGAAAAGAGCATTTTGAGCGTGAAAGAGCTTTGCCTATGGTATGGCAACCATCAGGCGCTGAAAAATATAAACATAGATATACCTAAAAACAGCATAACGGCGCTGATAGGCCCGTCCGGCTGCGGCAAGTCCACGTTCCTTAAAACGCTTGACCGCATGAACGATTTGATACCGGACGTTAAGATAACGGGAAGCGTTGAATACAAGGGGGAGGATATATTCGCGCCGGGCGTGGACGTGAGCGAGCTGAGACGGCAGATAGGCATGGTGTTCCAGAAGCCGAATCCGTTCCCTATGAGCATATATGACAACATTGCCTACGGCCCGCGTACCCACGGCATAAGGAACAGGGCCAAGCTGGACGACATTGTTGAAAAGTCCCTGCGCGGCGCGGCAATATGGGACGAGGTAAAGGACAGGTTAAGAAAGAATGCGCTTGGTCTTTCTGGCGGGCAGCAGCAGCGCCTTTGCATAGCGCGTGCGCTGGCGGTGGAGCCGGACGTGCTGCTGATGGACGAGCCCACAAGTGCGCTGGACCCCATATCAACATCAAAAATAGAAGAACTGGCCATGCAGCTGAAGGAGCAATACACAATAGTTATCGTTACCCACAATATGCAGCAGGCGGTAAGAATATCGGACAACACGGCGTTTTTCCTGCTGGGCGAGCTTGTTGAATACGGCAAGACGGAGGAGATGTTCTCCCAGCCCACGGATAAGCGCACAGAGGATTACATTACAGGGAGGTTCGGATAATGAGAAGCCGGTTTGACAATCAGCTTGCGGAGCTGAACAGGGAGCTTATTGAGATGGGCGCAATGTGCGAGGAATCCATAGGCATGGCGCTGAAGGCGCTTATGGAAGGCGACAAGGCGCTTGCGAAAAAGGTTGCCGGGCTTGACGTGGCGATAGACCAGAAGGAGCGCAGCATAGAATCCATGTGCCTGAAGCTTTTGCTCCAGCAGCAGCCCGTGGCGCGCGATTTAAGGCAGATATCCGCCGCGCTGAAGATGATAACCGATATGGAGCGCATAGGCGACCAGGCGGAGGATATTGCGGAGATAATAACCTATCTTAGCGACAGGAGCGCCGCCAATGAGCAGCTTATGCGCGAAATGGCGAACGCGGCTATAAAAATGGTCACGGATAGTGTGGACGCATATGTAAAACATGATACAATAATGGCGGAGAAGGTCATTGCCGCGGACGATGTTGTTGACGCATATTTCGACAGGGTGAAGCATCAGCTTATCGAAAGAATAGCGGCCGACCCGACGGACGGCGAATATGCGCTGGATTTATTGATGATAGCCAAGTATTTTGAGCGCATTGCCGACCATGCGGTGAACATTGCCGAATGGGTCATATTCTCCGTAACGGGAGTGCATAAGGAGGACTAAACAGCATGATATGGTGCGTGGAGGACGACGCAAGCATACGGGACATAGAGGTATATGCGCTGAGCTCAGCGGGCTTTGCGGCAAGAGGCTTTGAGGACGGCAGCAGCTTCTATGCCGCGATAACCGGCGAAAAGGAAAAGCCGCAGCTTATTGTGCTGGACGTTATGCTGCCGGGCATTGACGGAATAGAGCTGCTAAGGCGCATACGGGCCAACGCCGCGCTGAAGCAGATACCCATAGTCATGGCCACGGCCAAGGGCAGCGAATACGACAGGATACAAGGGCTTGACCTTGGCGCGGATTATTATTTGACCAAGCCCTTCGGCGTGATGGAGCTTATATCCTGCGTGAAGGCGGTGCTCAGGCGGTGCAGCGCGGCAAAGGAAGCGGACACGCTCAACGCCTGCGGCATAAGCATGAACACACTTGAGCATACCGTGAGCGCAGACGGGGAGCGAATAACGCTGACATACAAGGAATATGAGCTGCTGAAGCTGTTCCTTTCCCATATGGGCACGGCGTTCACAAGGGAGCAGCTTATGGAACGGGTTTGGGGAACGGACTACATGGGCGAAACGCGCACCATAGATATGCATATACGCACGCTGCGCCAAAAGCTTGGCAAATGCGGCGAAAGCATCAAAACCGTAAGAAACGTTGGCTACCGGATGGAGGAAGGGCAATGACGAAAAGAATATTCAGGGCTATAATGCTTGTTGCGGGCATAATACTGCTTGCAAGCCTGCTGATAATAATGGACTGCTTATACGAATACTTTGCAAGCCTGCAGGAAAGCGAGCTGAAGGATCAGCTGAGCCTTGCGGCGGCGGGCGTTGAGCAGGGCGGGGAGGATTACCTTGCCCGCGTGAAGAGCAAAAGATACAGGCTGACATGGATAGCGCCCGACGGCACGGTGAAATACGACAGCGGCAGCGATGCAGGCGCGCTGGACAACCACGCCGAGCGCGAAGAGGTACAGCAGGCTATGGCGGACGGCGAGGGCCAAAGCACGCGCTATTCGGCAACGCTTATGCAAAAGACGATGTACTACGCAAAGCGGCTTGACGACGGCAGCGTAATAAGAATATCCGTAAGCCGGGCGACAATCGCCACGCTGGCACTGGGCATGCTGAGGCCTGTGGTGATAATAGTGCTGGCGGCGCTTGTACTGGCGATAGTTATGGCGAACAGGCTGGCGCAAAGAATAGTTGCGCCGCTGAACGCGCTGGACCTTGACCATCCGCTGGACAACGACGCATACGAGGAGATAGCCCCGCTGCTGAGCCGCATAAACCGGCAGCATACGCAGATAGACGCGCAGATGCGCGCGCTGGACAAGAAGAAGGACGAGTTCAACACCATAACCCGCAGCATGAACGAAGGACTTGTGCTGCTGGATGAAAAGGGGAGCATAATAAGCATAAATCCCGCGGCAAAGCAGCTATTCAACGCGGAAGAAAACTGCGCGGGCCACGATTTTATTACGGTGGACAGGAACCCCAAGCTGAGCGAGGCCATACGCGCCGCATACGACGGCGGCCACGGCGAGACGACCATCGACCGCGGCGGCAAGGTATATCAGCTTGACGTGAGCCGCATAGAATCCGACGGAAAAACCATAGGCGCGGTAATACTCGGCTTTGACATAACCGAAAAGCAGAATGCGGACGCCATGCGCCGCGAATTTACGGCAAACGTTTCGCATGAGCTTAAAACCCCGCTGCAGGGCATTATAGGCAGCGCGGAGTTGATAGAAAACGGCATGGTGAAGGCGGAGGATATGCCCCGCTTTGTGGGCCACATTCGGCAGGAGGCGCAGCGCCTCGTTACGCTGATAGGGGACATAATAAGGCTGAGCCAGCTTGACGAAGGCTGCGATATGCCTACGGAGTGCGTTGACCTGAAGGCGGTTGCGGCGGAGGCTGCAAACGATCTGCGCACGGAGGCGGAGGAAAGGCACATAGGAGTTGAGGTGCGGGGTGAAAGCGTCTGCATAACCGGCGTAAGGCGGCTATTATATGAAATTATTTACAACCTGTGCGACAACGCCGTTAAGTACAACCGCGCGGGCGGCAGCGTAAGCATAACCGTGGGCGAAAAGGACGGCCTTGCAACCGTTACCGTGGCGGATACCGGCATAGGCATACCCGAAGAGCATCAGGCCCGCGTGTTTGAACGGTTTTACCGCGTGGATAAGTCCCACTCCAAGGAGAGCGGCGGCACGGGGCTTGGCCTATCCATAGTCAAGCACGCGGTAATGTATCACCACGGCAGCATAAGGCTTGAATCCATCCCGAACGTGGGCACGACAGTAACCGTTTCGCTGCCCGCGTAAAGCGGGTTTTTATATGCGGAGAGTCTCCCGTGCGCGGGAGGCTCTTTTTTAACAAAAAATTCACCGTTTTTCGTTTCCTCTCTTGCTTTTTCTTTCGTTAAGGGATACAATATATTGCGTATAGTCAGTACTAAAATTATGCGGTATAAAACCGAAATTTTTAGGAGGAAGGAAACATATGAGAAATCAAGTGTTCAAGAAGCTGTTTTCCGTGCTGCTTGCGCTGATAATGGTGGCAGGTATGCTGCCCGCGTCAGCAATGGCAGGAGGGTGGGGAGCAATGGACGTGGATACCACGCCTGAGCTTACGGAAACAGAGCAACCGACGGAATCGGCTGAACCCACCGCGCCGACCGAGACGGAGACTCCCGAAATCACCGAAGTTCCCGAGCCTACGCCCGAGAACCCCGCGGCCACGGTAGAGCCCACGCAGGGCGAACCCACTGCCGAGCCCACGGATGAGGGGATTATGCCGGCGAACGTGATGCCCGTGCAGGCGAATGTGGAACTTCAATATCGTATAGTACATCTGGACTGCGGCAGAAAGTATTTCAGCAAAGACTGGATTATCGCGCTGATGTATGAAGCGAAGGCAGCCGGATATAATCAGGTTCAGCTTGCGTTCGGAAATAAAGGTCTGCGCTTCCTGCTTGATGATATGTCTGTGAATACTTATGAAAAACAGGCAGTTACAGATGCAATTAAGGAAGGCAACAAGGCATATTACAATGCGGGCGAAAAGAACGAGTTGACCGAAGCCGAAATGGACGAGATTTTCGTGGCTGCTGATAAAATCGGCATTGAAATCGTTCCTCTTTTCAATACGCCTTTCCATATGGAAGCCGTTATTACGGCAATGGGCAAGCTTAACATTACAAATGCATATTACGGCAGCAATAAAGCTTGCTTGAACCTTAGCAACAATTATGCTACTGCATTTGTAAAGGCGCTTATGCAGAAGTATATTACCTATTTCCAAGGTAAAGGGTGCAAATACTTTAACTTCGGCGCAGACGAATACACGGGCGGCTGGAATTCTACTTTCTACAACTATGCCAACGAAATAGTCAGCATGATTTCCGCTGCGGGAATGAACGCACGCATTTTTAACGACAGCTTCCGTAGTGATAGCAATAATGGTTATGTGAACAATGCGCAGGTTTGCTACTGGTCGTCAAATTCGGGATACGCGAGCACGGCGACTGTATATAACTATGCGAAAGAGATAATTAACACTAATCAAGATTTTTATTATGTAGTGAATAAGGATACTCAGCAGAGCACATGGAGCCCTAATAGTTATTATGCTTTTTCAGGCTCTTTTGATGAAACTACATGGGTCAATTATGCGAAAAATTTCAGCAACACTACATATAAGAACTTTGCAGGTTACAACAACGGTGCAGAGAGCATAACCCCTGTTGGCTCCATGTTCTGCATATGGTGCGATAATCCGTCACATAAGGACGAGACTCAAATTGCAAAAGAGATTCGCATGATACTGCGCGTTATTGGCGCGCGCATGCAGAATAGCGACATCTATTCCGCTTCTGATGTGCTTGTATAGAGCGGGTTTAAGGCTGATGGAACAATAAATGTTCCCACCAACAACAAAACCGTAGGCAATGGTAGCGGCAATACTACCGCCGATAACGACACCGTTCGCGTAACCGGCCCCAACCTTGCGGCGCTGAAGTGTGAGACTGCAACGGTTGCGATACAGGGTGCTGCTGAGGGGAAGATAGCGGCCTATGATGTGACCCCTTCGACCGCAGACAATAATAAGTATACCGGCGAAGCCGAGGTTCGCATAAAGATACCCGAAGGATGGGATAGCAGCAAGGTTATCGCGTTCATCGTGGAAAGCGATAGCACTGTTAATGATATCACAGGCAAGACCGAGGATGGCTGGTATGCGTTTACCGCGTCGCACTTCTCCGTAATGGGCATATATGAGAAGGCCGCAACGACAGAGGTTGGCCGAACGATAGAAATCACGAAGGGGAGCACTGGAGTTATAACTGTTAACGGCGTAGTGACCAGCGATAAAATTGGTAGCCCTGTAAACGCTGACATCGCTGCAGTGGCAGAGAACGGTATAACTACTACTGCCGGAGAGACTACCACTGCAGAAATTACGTCTACCAGTGACCTGAAAGAGGGTAATAAGTACCTGATTTATAATACCCGCCATAATAAGACTCTTACCAATCAAGAATCAACGTGGAACAATTATTATTATTATTATAAAGGCTTGAAGCTCAACGGAAGCGTAACTACTGATAACGGTAATTGGTGGAAAATTAAGAGCGTAAATGGCGGATATACTGTAGACTATAATGCAGGTAGTAAATTCCTGACTATAGGTAACAACACGGCTTCGGTTGGTAGCAGCTCTGCAATACTGAGTTTGTCATACAATGAGACAGGCAAGTACTGGAATATATCTCAGAACAGTTACTATCTGAACAATCTTGGCGATACTGAAACGGCTGGCGGATGGAGAGACAATGAAGCACCTACAGATGCTGGCAGCCAGTGGCAGATTCATGAAATAAGGCAGACCGGCGATAAAACCACCATAACTATCAAAGGTATAGCCGTCGGCACAACCACTATCGAGATAGATGGCAAAACCTATACGATTAAGGTTGTGGATGCGACGTTGGCGGAGCAGGTACTGCCCATCAACCTGTGGATAACCAACACGGGCGTTGTGCCGACCGGATGGGGAACCTCTTACAACAATGTAACTCGTGAAGGGTTTACCTATGGTCTGGATACACTGCATACGTATAATGGATGGGAGACTTTCCGCGCGATATATGAATTGAAGGCCACGGAAGGCAGCATACATAGCGAGCAAGGTGTCAAATTAAGTGAGCTTATACCAAATAAAGGTAAAGCATATGGGTATCGTGGCAGCAACACGCCTGAAGAATACAATGTAGATATATGGAAATGCAGCTATAATGCTTCTGCCGAACGTCAAAGCACCGATGGCTGGACGAATAGCTCAAATAAGGGAACGGAATTTGAGTATATTCGCTATTGGGAAAATAAATGGGAGTATTATTCTGCTACAACCGGAAAATGGATTGAAATAAGCGAAGTTGGCGCAGGTAAAGACGATTCCGCCAAAAATCAGGTATGCGTATGGTATCGCCAGGTGACCACGGTTACAAGCGAGGTTACTACGGAAATAGTTGACTGGGGCCCGATAAAATATGCTGCGAATCAATGTCTGCTTGATTTCGCGGTAAAATACGACGGTACTGCGAATAGAATACCGAATAGTTTCCCCGTAACGGGTAAGACAATTGGGTTCGACATTGCGCCTATCGACAATGTAACTTACTACGGTACTGATAACGGGGCTATTTACCGTACTGTTTACGGTATTGCCGGTGTAGAAACCTTAAATTATGAGGTTTACATGATAACGGTTACGCCGACAAGCGATACACATACTGACTATGTTACCAAGGGTACTAAGCCAACTGAATTGAATTATGGTGGTACTGAAAAAATAGCGTGGGCCAAGACTGAGGCCGATGCCAACAGCACCGAGCTTAACAAAATGCCCAATGTGAAATACGGTGGCGAGCCGTTCCTCGAATCCGTTAAGATATATCAGTATCAAGGCTTGCTGGTAACGTATTATCTGCGCGCAAAGCAAACCCCTGATAGCTTGACGGTGCATTACGCAATACAAGGCAGCGAAACGGCGTTCTATGAATACAACATAGCCGTTAATAAAGGCACAACCTTTAATTCCGGTATAGCTCTTGATCACAGTCAGGATCCTTATGTTGGCGGGCCGCTGCTTAACGGAAGGGTGACAAACAGCAACGGCGAAACTATAACTGTATCTTCGAACCTTGCCACGCTGCAGGGTCTTGAACCGCAGTATCGCTATTCCAAGTATGAAATTGTTGGCTTTAGAAAAGATGATAAGAATGTATGGATATACTATACATTTACGCGTGAATATACGTATGTTATCGATTTCGGTCTGCCGCTGAAGATTAAGTTTAGCGACTTTGGCGTAACGAATGATGCAGCCATAGACACAGTGTCTCTTTGGGAAAAAGAGATAGTACTCGAAAATAAAGGACTGTATGGCACGGCCAAGGTTATTACGGAAAGCACCGAGGGTAAGTACGTCCTGTACACACTGGATAAGCCGCTTGACAAAAACATAACCATACCGCTGTATGTAAAGTTTAAGCAAAGAGTGGATAATGATAATAACAAGCCGCAGCGGTTCACCGCTAACATCATCCCCGCCACGAACGTCTACTACGAGGACAGCTTTGCGAAGTTTAACCATGGCGCAGGCGCGGCAGCGAGTGCAATGTGGACACCGGTCTATGACCCCGGCACAGATGCCAACACCAACGCCAACACCACCCAAGCCCTTGAAGCGCTTGGTCAGACTGATCACAACCCCTACGGCTACGACCCTGCGTATCAGAATAGCACCATGTTCTCCATGGGCAGCGCGCAGAAGGTGACCGTGACCAGCGACATGGTAACCAACTGGACAGACACTTCCACTTGGCCGACGGCGCAGTTTACCTTCAAAGGCACCGGGTTTGATATCATCAGCTTGACGGATAATACGTCAGGTGCGATATTTGTGGATGTGGTAAACAAAGAAACTGGCAAAAAGGAAAAGAGCGTGTTCGTAGATAACTACTATGGTTATACCTATGATGCGACTAATGGATGGCAGCCGTCAACGAGTAATAAGCCCAACGCCCTGTACCAGATACCTGTAATAGCGGTGCGCGGCCTTGATTATGATGAGCACAACGTGGTCATAAAGGTTGCGTATAGCGAATATTTTGACCATACGGCAAATAAGGGTTCATATAACTTCTGGCTTGACGCCGTGCGCGTGTACGACCCGATGGGCAAGAGCGAGAATACGGGAAATACATATGGGCAAGACGGCGAAGCCTATCCGCAGTACATCAAGCTGCGCAGTGAGCTGGCGGCGAATAATGGCACAGTAGGTGTTAATGGTAAGTTACTGTTCATCGACGGTAAGGAGAACGCAAGTATAAGCGAATATGCCAACTATGGCCCGAACAACGAGGTATATCTTGCCAACGGTCAGGCGATAACGTTTAAGCTGACCGGTAATCTTGATAAGATTGCTGCTGTGCAGATTGGTGCGAAGTCGCCCAACAGCAATGAAACTAATAAGGCTAATATGGTTATTGGAGATAGCAACAAACAGCTTAGTACCGCTACCGAGATGTATTATGACATCACGACGGCGGCGGTGAACAATGGTGCTCAGCTTGTAACCGTAACTAATACCGGCGAAGCTATACTGTCTCTGACCAACCTGAAGATAACCTATACGGAAAAAGGCAGCGTAAGCCTTGGCGCGATGAATGCTGAAGAACAGACTGCATCCGTAATGGCGGTTCGTGCGCTGTTTGCGCCCGCGCCGGTAGAGCCGGAGCCCGAGCCGGAGCCTGAAAAGACATTTGAGCCGGAGCGGTTCGAGGCAAGCTGGACGAAGAACGTTATGCAGGGCAGGAAGGCTACGCTTACCGTTAAGACCTCCGAGGACGTGGAAGCCATTACCGTGGACGGCCAGACCATAAGGAGCTACCGCACCCGTACCGAGCGCGTGGGCTTCGGCCGCCGCGCGAAGCGCATAACGTACAGGGAGTTCACTTACAGCATGGTGGCTCAGGAATCCGCGGACTTCAGCGTGACCGCCATCAATGCGGAAGGCACCGAGAGCGAAGCCATCACCGCGCGGCTTACCGTTAAAACCCGTCCCAACAGCATGCGCGATATGTGGGATTGGTTCAAGGGTTGGTTTTAAGGAAAGGGGTGAGGAGCATGAAAAAACAATATGTTAAGCCCGAGCTGTACTTCGAGGATTTTGAGTTGAGCACGAGCATAGCGGCATGCGAAAATAATCCAGGGACGCATGCGAAGGATGTGTGTGGCATAACAATACCGGGCGTTGAAGGGACGGTGTTCTCTGAAAGTATCACAGGATGTACAGTGACTGGTGTTGAGGGTGACAATTCTATCTGCTACCATAACACAAACGGTGGCCTTTTCGCTTCCTAACTAACCGACACGAGTACAAGTGCCCTGCCCGCATAGGGCGGGGCGCT
>ULYS01043947.1_pt1 | contig 12397 bp, 10 predicted proteins | sample 1962381 | NCBI WGS metagenome assembly ULYS01 (sample SAMEA4835869, study PRJEB28245) | human gut metagenome | biome: gut microbiome; material: fecal sample | place: Denmark | collected 2008
GGTCTGCCCGCCTGATAACAACGCGCTTCCATCGCGAGTGCCAGATCGCCTGCCCGTCCAACTGCGGATGCAAAAAGCGGCATTAAAATCCGTCCAGTACGTTTCACTTTCTGGAATACATTTCCTGCTTCAAAATCCACGCCGCGCGCCGTCTGTGCCTTCATGATCCTGTCTAACTCTTCGATCAGAATCGGAATGAAGCGGAGCGTAATCGACATCATGAGTGCAATCTCATGCACCGGTACATGAATCTTCGTAAGTGGATGAAATGCTTTCTCCAGGCCGTCCGTCAGCTCGGTCGGCGTTGTTGTGTATGTCATAAGCGACGAACCTAAAATCAGCTCCATCAACCGCACGACACGGACAACCGCCTGCATAATTCCTTCCCGGTAGATGTGAATAAACTTCCACTGAAAATACAACACTTCCCCTTTTCCGAAGAACACATTTACGATACAGATAAATACCAGCAATATCCACACCGGCTTTAGCCCCTTGATCATATATCGAAACGGCACCTTCGATATCACGATACATGCAATCAATACTACGCCTGCCACCGCAAATACAATTAGGCTTTTGCTAAGAAACAGCCCGATGATATAGAGAAGCGTTGCGAATAACTTGACACGCGGGTCCAGATGATGAATCGGAGAATCCGAAGGATAATATTGTCCAATTGTAATATCTCGAATCATAAATTATCTCCCTGCTTCCTTTCATCCAATCTGTTCTCAGTATCAACGCTTTTTCTTCCTGCTGTACTGTTTGTGCAATTACCAAGATAATCGAGCAGCTCTTTCTCTCGAATCACATTCTGTGGAATTTGGTACCCGTTTGCGCGCAATTTGTCCGCCAGTTTCACAGTTTCCGGTACATCCAGTCCACAGTCTGCAAGCGTCTCCCGCTTGGCAAATACCTGCGCCGGTCGGTCATCCAATATCTTCTTTCCATCGTCCAACACAATAATCCGGTCTGCGTATTCCGCCAGGTCCTCCATACTATGCGAGACAAGTAAAACTCCGATTCCCTGCTCCCGGCTCATCCGCCGGATCCGGTCGAATATTTCGCGCTTTCCTGCTGCGTCTAATCCCGCTGCCGGCTCGTCCAATATGATATATTCCGGATGCATCGCAAGCACACCTGCAATCGCCACACGCCGCTTCTGTCCGCCCGATAGCTGCAATGGCGATGCTTGATAATATTTCTCTGGCAGGTCAACAAACCGAAGTGCTTCCTCCACACGCGTCTCGCATGCTTCCCCGGTCAAGCCCTGCTTACTTGGTCCAAATGCGACATCCTCCCACACGGTATCGCAGATCATCTGATGCTCCGGATATTGGAACACCATGCCAACCTTACTGCGCAGATAATTCCCGGAATATCCCTTTGCATGAATATCCTTTCCCTCAAATGTAACTGTTCCGCTGGTCGGTTTCAGCAACCCGTTCAGGAGTTGTATCATGGTGGATTTACCAGAACCGGTATGTCCGGCAAGTCCAACAATCTCCCCCTTGCCAAGCGACAGATTCACGTCGTCTAAAGCAACCTTCTCGTACGCTGTTCCCGGGCTGTAAATATAGCTAACATGTTGCAGGGAGAGGAGATCTTGATTTTTTTCATCTGTCTCTGCTTCAGCCTTTTTGTTTTTTTTCTTATCTACCAGCTCAGAGCTTGCTTCCCATTCTCTTCCAGTTTTATCATATTCGGCTACTTTTTCGCTTTTGTCAATCGTAGCCTCCTCTACTCTCGCATCTCCAATCTTTTTCTCGAACACATCACTATCTATTAATTTCCTCACACGATAAGAAAGCGGTGCCTCCATCCCCATCTCCGCAAGCAATGCATCCGCTCCAAAGAATTTCTCTGGCCTTCCATCAAATCGCATCTGTCCGTCCGCAAGCAGAATCACCCGGCTCGCAAGTGCCGCCTCTTCCATATCGTGGGTAATCAGAATCACAGTCATTTCCTGTTCCTGATTCAACCGCTGTAATGCTTCCATCACTTCTTTCCGTCCTTTCGGATCAAGCATCGCAGTCGGTTCATCTAAGACAATATAATCCGGGTGCATCGCAAGAATTCCTGCAATCGCAATCCGCTGTTTCTGTCCGCCCGACAGATGATTCGGAGCCGTCTTTCTGCGCTTCCACATCCGCACTTGTTCAAGTGCCTGCTTCACACGTGCCACGATTGTATCCGACTCCATTCCCAGATTCTCCGGGCCGAATGCAACCTCTTCCTCCACACTTGCCGCCACCATCTGGTTGTCCGGATTCTGGAACACCATGCCGACGCGCTGGCGAATCTCGTACAGCTTATCCGCATCCTTGGTTCCCATCTCATCTACGGTTACCGTGCCTTCCGATGGTCGAAGGATTGCATTTAACTGCTTCGAGAACGTCGTCTTGCCGGAACCATTTCTGCCAAGCAGCGCAATGAATTCGCCCTTTTTAATTGTAAGATCTACACCCTTTAAGATTTCTTCCGTCGCGATCACATTTCCATCGACATCCCGCTTTTTATATTGAAATCTTACCTGTTCTGCCCGTATCACCGTCCGGTCCTCCATACTGTGAAATAAATTTATTGTGGCTCTTGCTCTATCCACATCTTCTTTAACCGCGCTTTATCCACTTTCCCACTTGTGTTCTTCGGGAACGCCTCCAGAACAATCACACGCTTCGGAATCTCAAAATCCGCCAACTTTTCCTTCAACTGCTGCCGCAGATTCTCTGGCACGTCCGTGCCTTCCACCGTCACAAATGCACTCACGATCTCCGCCGGCATGTCCGCATCCTTTTCCTTCGGAAGCAGAACGACCGCCGCCTCTGTGATACCGGCGACTTCCTCCAACGCATTTTCAATCTTCATCATCGACACCTTGCGTCCACGCACGCCAACGATATCATCCGTCCGTCCAAGGAAATAGAAATTCCCCTGCAAATCCATCCGCCCGCTATCCTTCAGCGAATACGGCACGGTAATATTCTCCACGTGAAATGCATTGTCCACGTACATTTCATCATCCTGTATGAACACCCGCACTCCCGGAAATGGTTTGCCGATCAGGTTCCGCTCTTCCGTCATGTCCGCGGACTTCACATACGTGATATAATTCAGCTCGCTCGCACCGTAATATAATGTAATCTCCGTATTCGGAAATATCTTCTTCAACACTTCCGCATCCTTTCGCCCAAGGCTCTGCGAGCCCGAAATGATCGTGCGGATATTCGCATTTACACCCTTAAATACGCGAGGCAGCATAAGTAACTTGGACGGAATCAGGTAAATACCGTTCGCCCTTTCGCGCGCCATCACCTGCTCCCATTTGCCCGGCAGGAATACATCCTCCGCAATCAGCGTGCCGCCTGCCGCAAGCTGTCCCATATAGAGATTCAGATTCCCGGTAAATGCAAGGCTTCCCTGTACGAACAGCCGGCTGTCCGCATCCACGCCAAACACCGCATTCTGTATCGCGAAGAAATCCGCCCAACTTTCAAAGCTTCGGAATAAAATCTTCGGAATCCCGGTTGTTCCGGATGTCATCACTGCCATTACCGCGCGCTCCGGCACGGGCGTATCAAACAGCGGATCTGTTACTTCAAGTTTGCTGTCCGCCGGCACGATAACTGGTACCTGATTTGTTCCCGCACACGCCAGAAATAAAACCAACTGTTTCAGGATTCCGGTCTCCCGAATCGGATACAGATGTTTTTCTGCAACCTGCGGAAGGCGCGCGCGTGCATCCTGCACAAGCACATAGAGCTTTCCGTATGTATAGCGATCACCATTGATGATGATTGCGTCTTTGTCCGATGGTTGTTTTGTCAGATAATCAATATACTGCATGTTACATTCCTCCCGCCCGCAGCAACAGCGCATGTCCGATGCCGCCGGCTGCCGCAATGCTGCATACTGCATAGCCCGGTGTCTCCTGCAGCGCCCGGCATGCATGTATCGTAATGATGCCTCCTGAGGCGCCATATGGATGTCCATATGCGAGCGCCCCACCATACCGGTTGTAATGGTCAACTGCTTCCGGATAGGCACGCGCAAAAAGCTCATCAATTACTGCAAATGCCTCATTACATTCAAATACCGCGATATCTTCCGCCGTATGTTTCGTCTTGGCAAGTAATTTCTGAATGGCAAGTATTGCTGTCTCCGGGCTTTTGTCCGGGTTCCCGCCAACCGTTACGGAATCAACGATTTCCGCAAGCGGTGTCAGATTATGCTCCTCCACATAACGCTTTGATGCCACCATCAAAAATGCCGCACCATCATGCATCAAGCATGTATTTCCGGCTGTTAGTATCGCTCCGTCCGGCAAAAGCGGTGGTAGCTTATCTAAGAATCGTTCACTTATGCGATCCCTGATACCCGCGTCTGCAGTTGCCCCCTGCACGCCGACCAGATATGGTTCTAGCACGCCAGCTTCTCTTGCCTGTTTTGCGAGAGAATGTGAACGTAATACCCATTTATTTAATTCCTGTCTGGTCATCTGCACATCCAGTGCCACACGCTCTGCGCCGCGGATCATCGCATACGGATCATGCTCGCCCGGTGCAAATTTTGCGACGGAATAAAAGGATTCCTCGCCTCCATAGCGTTCATAGTCCGGATGATTCCGGTTATACGCACGTCGCGGTGCCGTTGACGAACTATCCACGCCACCTGCCACAATCAGATCTGCCTGTCCACTTCGGATCTTCGCCGCGGCAATCGTCAGTGCTTCCAATCCCGATCCACACTGCATATCCACTGTGTACGCGGGAACCGCCTGTGGGAAATGTGCCGTAAGCGTTGCCAGTCTGCCAATATTTCCACTGGCTCCAACTCCATTTCCGACGATCACCTCATCGACAGTCTGACGTACATCTTCCGGTACAAGCGCACAGAGTACCTCCGCCGCAAGCACCTCGGCTGGCAGATGTTTATACATTCCATTTTCGACACCGATATAGCTGCGGCGTCCGTCTATAATATACGCATGTTCCATACGATTTCCCTATCCTCTCGTTTACATTCATAGATCTGCTTTCCGTGTTCGGTTCTTGCCTGGATCTGCAGCTTCTCATCTACATATACCGGTTTTTCAAAACGGAATCTGCAAATAAACGTTTTGCTATCCGGCATTCCCGCCTGCATCTCATTTTGCGTTTCCACCTGCACACCTGCCTGCATCTCGTTCTTCATTCCCGCCTGCAACTCTACATCAGTTTCCGTTTCCGGCTGTTTTTTCATCCACATATCAAGCATCCTCTCCACCATCAAAAGCCCCGGCACAACCGCATGCGCCGTCCGGTGAATCGAATTCGTATCGCCTACGGCATCCACAAATCGAAGGATATCGGAATGCGTAAATGAAAACGTTTTTTCCCCGCCTGTGTCCGCGTTTTCTTCCGTTCCGACCGAATGGTGTAGATTCATCCGCTGTTCTTCCAGCTTTGATTTCTCGACATTCATGGCCATATTTTTTTCCATACCTGCTTGTTTGCTAGTAACTGCCCCCTGCACCTCCGGTTTCACTACATGCAACTCCAGTTGATACACGATTCCATCCTCTTCCATCTGATTTCGCATAACCGCAAAGCTTGCAGTTTCCTTCACAATCTCGGACTTGCAGGAATTTTGAATTTTGATTTTCTGATTTTGAACTACTATCAGATCATTCCCACAGCCAAATTCTGTGCCTGATACGCGTTCTCCTGCCGCTTCCCGCTGCGCATACACACACGCCCCGATCATCCAGCCATCGTATCCATCAAGCATATGAAAATCAGCCAGTTGTTCAAATATTTTTTCAAATTTGTTCTTCATTTTCTCACTCAATGTTTCCTATTATATTTCCCAAAGTTTACAATGTCAACTTTTCTATCCATTTTAGGTTGACATTCTTATTTTCATCTGCTATTCTACATCATGTACCTGCTATGAATTCAACAATAGCATGGCTATTATAACAGAAACTATGGAGAAAAAGAAATGGACACAAAAACAAAAAGCAAATTTTCAACCTACTCAATTGTCATGATGGCACTTTTCGCAGCCATCCTGTGTGTATCCGCTTATATCAGCATCCCGCTGCCAAACGGAACACACATCACTCTTTTGAATTTTGTAATCACCCTGATTGCACTTGTATTTCCACTTGCAGAATCCTTCTTCATCGGACTGATCTGGATGTTACTCGGACTGGTCGGTGTTCCGGTATTCGTTGGTGGACAGGCAGGTCCGGGATATTTATTTGGCACATATGGCGGTTTTTCCTTCGCCTTTATCTTCATCGCCATTTTAGTTCCGATCTTCCGTGGAAAGAAGTACAATCGTATCCGTTATACTATCGTCGCTATGTTATCCGCTGTTCTCGTTGACGCAGTCGGTTCTCTCTGGATTATGATCGCATCAGGTTGCAGTATCAAGGCTGCTTTTGTAGCCGGTTTTCTTCCTTTTATTGCACTTGATCTTGTGAAAGCAGTCGTTGCTGCACAGATCGTACCAGCATTCCGAAAACTAATTTATCTGCGTAGAGATGTCGAGGACGAGGATTAACATAAATCGAAACTCCCTCCCCTCAAAGAACTTGAGCCGCTGCAATCGCAACGGCTCTTTTTCATTCCTATCAATTATCACTTTCATCTGTACTTACTGTATTAGTTCCGGCTTCGTCCGCAATCACAAAACTCACTTCATACGTTTTGCCCATCGCATCGCCGACGTTCTTCACATACTGCTCTAACAACTCCTGTGCCCGCTGCTGCGCCTGTTTCAACAGGGATTCATCCGACTGGACACTTTCCAGCATATTTTCCTGCGCAGTCTTGATTGCTTCCGTCTGGTCATCCGCATTGATCTTCTCTGCGCCAAGTCCTTCACGGGTTGTGTAATAGGAGTCTTCATTTAACGACGTCTGATCCACCTGACAGCTAAGCACCTCGGCCTTCGGCATCGTGATCGTTACCTGATCGCCATCTACCTGCATATCCAGATTCGCAATATCCACACCGAGCTTTACGATACCGGAATACTCGATCCAAAGCTCTGCCGATGTATCCCACCACAGAACTTCCTTTTCCTTCGTCAGCTTTGCCACATTATGATAATAGCACTTGAGCGTTGCCAGCTCACAGATTGTCTGCATCTGCGTAATGCTCAATTCCTTTGTTACTTCTTCACCTTTTTTTCCACACGCAGTCAAAAGCATGGTAACTGCAAGACAAAGGACTACGAACTTTTTTAATTTCTTCATATGTTTTTCCTCCTTCGTCTCCTACTGAATCACCAGTTCATATGTCTCATCCTGATTCTCGATAATTGGATTCGTCAATGCTTTGACTGTGTTTTCTGCATTTTCCCTTGCCATTCTAAACAATTCTTCATTCCCTCGACACTCTTCTCCTGCATCTGCGATACATGCAGCATACGCTTCCTCGGATACATCTGCCGTATTTGCACTCTTCTTAACAAACATATACTCTAACGATCCCATATCCACGTTAATTTCCTTAACCTGAATTTGGGGAAGTGTCACAACAATCTTCTTCGGCTGGCCTTCGCCGACGTTATCATCAATTTGAACTTTGATATCTTCCATATTCAGACTAGCCTTTGCCACTGCTTCATAAGAAACATAATATGCCACTTTATCCGGATGCTTCTTCTGTGGCACTTCCGCCACACCATTGTATGTAATTGCACAGACGGACAGATCATCAATCTGCAATACCTGCTCTAGCTGGCTGCTTGTAAGGATCGTCGTCTCTACCTTCGGTTTCAGTCCGAACCAGCCAAGCTGCTTTGCAAGCTTATAGCCGGCACCTACCAGAATGACTACGACTGCCAGGATCACAATCCATTTCAAAAGCTTTACCACATCGCGTGTCGATGCTTTTCTGCCTTTATCCTCAACTGTTTTTCGTTTATTTTTTTCTCCATGTTCCTGCACTTTCATCTCTTCCGTTTCATCCCCTCTGGTTGTATCTTCTTCGATTTCGTTCATTCCGGATTTGCCCATATGTCGTCTCCTTATGCTTATTTTTCGCTTTCATCCGTATCGTTCACTTCTGCTCTCATATATAGCATATATACCCGCCTACTGTAGCGACACCTTATCTCCATCAATCTTAAAACAGCCAAAGCTCTTCAGGAAGCTGGAGAATTTGCTGTATCCATATTTCTTGATACTGAAATTCCGGTTCTCATTTTTTAACGTACTGTTTAAGAGTCCCATATTACTGTTCTTCTGTGGATTCTTCTTCAGGATCTGAATAATCTGCTCCTCAATTTCTCTCTTCGGTACAACATCATCGATAATCTTCACATAATTCTGACGATTCTGGGAAATGACCTCGAAGTTCCCGAACGCCTCATTTATAAATGTTGTAAGCTTCGAATACCCATAATTCCGCACATCGAAATCAGAAAATCGCGCCTGAAGCTTGCTTCCAATCTCGCCGACATGCGTCAGTTTGTTATTGTCTGCATTGCCATCAATGATATCATAGATTACCTTCTGAATAGACTTAATGCTTGTAATATTCGAGCTGTTTTCATTTTTCTCGGTTGATACTTTCGCAACATTTTTCTCATCCGTGGCCTGTGAGATATCTTCGCGAATGAGCGCATCCAGCATCTTGAAGCTCGTACACGCCTTGACAAATGCTTCCGGTGTCTTGTTCTCACCCATGCCGACTACTTCCTTACCAGCCTCACGCAGACGCTCTGCCAGCCGGGTAAAATCACTGTCACTCGACACCAGGCAGAATCCATCCAGATTTCCAGTATAGAGCAGATCCATCGCATCAATAATCATCGCCGAATCCGTCGCATTCTTACCCTGGGTATAGGCGAACTGCTGGATCGGAACGATGGAATTTCGAAGCAAAGTTGCTCGATTCCATCCATTGACACTTCGCGCCCAGTCCCCATAGATTCTTCGCACCGTTACCATACCACGGTCCGCCAATTCATCAAAAATTGTATCTATATATTTGGCAGATACATTATCCGAATCAATCAATAATGCATATCGTTTTTCTTCACTACCCATCGTTACTCCTCATCCTTATATCCCTGTTCCAGCCGTACTTCAAATTCGCTTTCCGGCATCGGCTTATCAAATACATATCCTTGCACAATATCACAGCCAACCTGTCTTAAATACCGTAACTGTTCCTTCGTCTCTACCCCTTCTGCAATCGTCTTCTTCCCGAGCTTGCGCACCAGATCAACGATACTGACAAACATTACCATGTCCGTCTCCTTGCCCGGATATTCTGTCTCCATTGGAATAAATGACTTATCAATCTTAATCACATTCAGATCTACCTTCTTGATCATGTTCAAGGATGAATAACCGGTTCCAAAATCATCAATCGAAGTTGCGATACCTTCGCTGCGAAGTCCATCGACAATCTCCGACATAATCTCATAGTTCTGAAAATCCTCACTCTCTGTCAGCTCAATCTCGATATAACCATGATCGATACCGTACTTGTCAATCACATTGACAATCTTTTTCACCAGATAATCTTCCTCCAGATGTCTTCTGGAGAAATTCACAGAGATACACGGAACTTTTTTTCCTTCATCCAGCCGCTTGCGGATAAACCGACATGTTTCTTCCAATACATAATAATCAAGCCTGCACACGCTTCCTTCCCGCTCAAGCTGTGGAATAAACTGCACTGGTGGAATCAGTCTGCCCTCATGCATCCAACGTACCAACGCTTCTGCACCACAGATTTTGTTCGTATTGACATCGACCTTCGGCTGATAATAGACCACAAATTCATGTGCCTCGAGCGCAGGAAGAAAGCTTGCAATGATTCCCTGTGCCTCCATTATTTTATTCTGGATCTCTGTCGAATAAAATGCAACCGTTCCGCTGCCCTTCTGTCTGGCAGCCTGATATGCAATACTTGCGCGTGCCATAACATCACGCGGTGCCCGGATATCTTCCAGCTTACCGACACCGATCGTCGCCCCGAATACAAACTCTTTTTCCTTGATTTCAGTCCGATGATACAACCGGAGATTCTGGAGCTTCGATAAAATAATTTCACTCCGTTCATTCTTCACCAACGCGACAAAATTATCGCCACCCAGACGCGCGACAATCTCATCATCCAGCAACATCTTATCTACCATTCCGGCGTAATTGCGTAATATAACGTCCCCCTCTTCATAAGGGAAAATCTTATTCACATATTTGAAATTATGCACATTGAAGAAAAATACCGTGTATGTATGAATCTGTCCGGTCGCTAACTGTTTGCCAATAAACTGCATAAACGCCTCCGGATTCGCAACACCGGTTGCCATATCCGTCAGCAATACGCCGCGCAGTAATCCCTGCATCATAACACGGCTAAACTGAATATATATCTCCTTCAGCAAAATCTGCTGCGTATCCTGTTCTTCCTTTGAGTAGTCCACATCCTCACACGGATAAACGGAAAACGTCATTGTTCCGCCATCCGGCAGTACAAATACCTGATGCTTTGCTTTTCCATATGCCCCCTTCTGATTATCAAATAATTTTCCAACCCGATGCTCCCCGTGCGGACGGATCTTAGATACCGGAGCATCCAGCTCATATTTCACTTTGCCAAGCTTCAGATCGTCTGCAACAATCGCAAGTGCCTGCACCACATCTTCCTCACACTGTTCGAAGGTCTGAACCTCCCTGTGCAAGACTTCTGTAAATGCTTTGTACTTCTCATTGAACTCCAACTTTTCACACATTTTTTATTAAACTCCCTGTTTTCCTCTATCCCATTATGCAAACAACGTCTCTACCTGTGCAGCATCAAATACCACATGCCCTGCATGCTCTACCTCGATCTGATACAAGGCATTTGCTGCCAGATGCTCTGCTGCCTGCTCAATATCACGAATTCCAGTCGTATTCTCAAACTGATGGATCACCGCATCTAAGCCCGCATCTGTCACAACACACTCCTCTTCCCGAAGCCCGATGCGCTTCAGTACCTTCGGCATTGCGAACTTCGTGAATATAATCTTCTTTTCTTCAAATGTATAATCCGGAATATCAATCACCGCGAATCTCGACATGATCGGTGCACTGATATCTTCCTTGTTGTTTGCCGTTGCAATCGGGTAAACTCCTGTCGTTGGCACCATACATTCCATATAATTATCTGTAAATCCAAGGTTATCCAGAAGTGTCAGCAGCACATCCGCCGGGTTTCCATTTCCCTTACCGGATGCTGCCTTATCCAGCTCATTGATGATAAATACCAGATTCGATTCGCCTGCATTCGAGAACGCTTCCATGATAATTCCAGGTTTCGCATTTGCATAGATTCGCGAACTTCCCGTAAGCTGCTCCGGATCCTTGATGGAACTCATATCAAGCGTTGTCCATGGCAGTTTCAGAATCCTTGCTACCGCATATGCGATCTGAGACTTTCCGGTTCCGGCTGGTCCTACCAGAAGCAGTCCATACGCCGGTAATGTATGTGTCCGGTTGATCTGGATGATCGTCTCCATGATTCTCTGCTTTACACGTTCTAGTCCATACAGCTCTTCATCTAAGATTTTTCTCGCCCATACTGGATCGATTGCCTCGAAGTAATTGCTCTTCCACTGTACGTTCAACATGATGGAAAGTGCACGCTGCGCATGGCGTCGTTCCTCCTGTGACACCTCGCTGGAACGTGCCACGGCAAGATTCCGCCGTGCCCACAGACGGATATTGTCCGGCATCGTCTTACCTGCACACATCATGAAATCAGAAATGCTCTGCAGACTTGTGAGCTTCATCTCATCGCCGACTTCGTCCGCGTCCTCGTCCTCCTCGACTTCCTCTGCCGCACTACTTGCAAGCAGGCGCTCGATCATGAACTGCAGGAAACCATCCTCTGCGGACAACTTTGTCGCACCGCCATATGCAGTCTCCCGGATCTTATAGACGGCATAGCCATCCTCCATGTTCTGTCCAGACAGACGGATTGGAATCCGGTTATCGCCGAGCCATTTGATCAGACTGATAAACCGCGCATCCACGCGCAGAATATCTGCCGACCATGTTCCATCCGTATCGTTAAACTCAAACGCCGTCCGCTTACTCTGATTTGCAAACATACCGGACGCATGATGTGACCACTGCCGTTTCGTATTATCTAACACTAAGATTGGTTCTTCCGGTGTTTTCTCTTTTGCATCGGAAAGAAATGATGTATATGTACAGACAGGCTTCGCCTGCTCCTTCGATGAGCTTGACGAGCTTGAAAAATCAAAAACTGGCATAATAAAATTTCCCTTCTTATTTATAATAGTCTCTAGTTCCCCTACATCCTATAAAACCACATTTTCGTCAAATTTACAATATACAGATCATAAATTTGTCAGTTTTTCACAGTAAACAGAAAGA
>ULYS01001159.1_pt1 | contig 12362 bp, 13 predicted proteins | sample 1962381 | NCBI WGS metagenome assembly ULYS01 (sample SAMEA4835869, study PRJEB28245) | human gut metagenome | biome: gut microbiome; material: fecal sample | place: Denmark | collected 2008
TTTTTATCAGATGTTCAGAAAATGGTCATTTTCTGATCACATAATTGGTGTGATAAAATCAGACCAAACAAAAAAACAGATTTACATTTTAAAACAATCTGTTTTTTTGTTTCAACTTTAATCTTCATTTCTCATGATATAGTAGTAAGTTCCGACTCCACATACAATTGCAACAATAGGTCCGCCAATTATTATAACCCATAATGCCGTTGATTTTGATATTGGTTGTGTTAGTAAATCATCAAGGATCGGAATTCGACTACCAATTCCAAGTATCGCATCAATTATAATTAAGACATAAATAGTAATCAGAAATGGCATTCGTTTACGCTCAATTATGAATATTATTGTTGTGATAACTAATAAGATTAAGATAATACCAATTCCCCACCAACCCGGTATCCTAAAAGAAAGTGGTGTTTTAAAAAAAATACTCCCGATGATTAGGCTAACAAAAATTACAATACCAAAAGCATAACTAGTGTATTTTTTTATTTTATTTGTTTGATATGTTTCTTTTCCTATTAGCCATAAAGTTGTAATTGAAAATATAAAACCAAGTATTCCAAATATTATTAAATTACCAAGATCTAATTTCGATGAAGGAGACACCATATTGGGAATAGTAAAGAAAATAACATAACCAATCACGATATAACAAGCTATCTTAAAAATATTAAAAAAATGTTTAGGTAATGTTTTAAGGATCTCATCTGCCAAAGACTTTGGGTCTCTACCAAAATAGAACTCGGCAGATTCTCCATTACTTTGAGCATCGATTAAGTCATGCAACATGTCTAACAAAAGTTGTTCCACATCTTTTTCTCTGTTGAACGTTGATTTACTACGAATATAGACTAACAAATCTTCATAGTATCGTTTGTTTTCTGAGTTTAAATTTTCCCGTAGTTGGTTATTTTCATTAATTAACTTATCACTGTTCATAAATCACTCCTTCTTTCATTAATTAAATCATTGACACTAAGTGAGAGTATATTCCATTTAGTGAGAAATACTTTTCGTGCTTGTTTACCAGTATCTGTTATATAGTAATATTTTCGTTGTGGCCCTTCTTTAGATAGTTCAATTTTACCAAGGATTAGTCCTTTTTTTTCCATACTGGTTAGCAATGGATAAATTGTTCCTTTAGGAATATCAGCAAACCCATACTTTGAAAGTTCCTGACTGATCGCATAGCCATAATATGGTCGTTGATTAATTAAAATTAACAAACAGCCTTGTAGAATTCCTTTAAGCATTTGACTAGAAATATCTGTTTGAGACAAGTTTTACTCCTTTTCTTAACTATCTTGCATTACATATTAGTATTATAACACAAAACACTAGTTTGTAAAGCATAATAGTTGATGTAAGTATTTTTATTTAGCATTATATACCTCAACGTTGTGAACTATTTCAATTATCAATTTAAATATTATATAATTGTTTACTTTTAACTTAAATAATGTTAAAATGTATTTAACATTATTTAAGTTGGGCCAAAAAGGAGAACATATGAATTGGTTTTTAGACTTAGAAGAGGAAGAGCAAGAATTTTTAAAAAGGTTCATTCTTGCATCTGGCTCACTTAAACAGTTAGCGAAAGACTATGAGGTGAGCTACCCTACTGTAAGAATAAGAGTTGACAAAATTATTGAAAAAATTAAATTAAAAAATTATAATCAAGATTCTTTCAAAGTTAAACTAATGCAGATGGTAATTGATGAAAAAGTGTCTTTGGATTCTGCTAAAGAAATCATAAGAGAATATGAGGATAGTATCAATGGGTAATTTATTAGAACTTTTATTAGTAGTTGCAATTATAGCTTTTCAAACTTTCTGTGGGTATATCGGGAATAAATATTTAGGGATGGTTCTTCCTTTAACGTTTATAGGATTTGTACTCTTTTTCTTATCACAAGGAGCTTTAGGCTTTAATTTTAAAGATATAATAATGCCATTCTTCGGTCCTCTAATCTTGGCTTTTATCTATGATGGAGGAAAACAAACTAGAAAGAAGAGAATCAAAAAAGAACTAGATAAAATGAAAGCAAAGGATATAACACAAAACAAAAAAGACATTTAAGTATATATAAAACTTCTGAGGTATAATACATTAAAATAGAACTTTTGGTAAAACTCCAATTTTTTGGAAAGTTAAATAATGTGTACATATTTTCAATAAACCATACATTAGAAATAACAAAAAAACACCGTAGAATTGTTTGATTCATACAGTGCTTTTTTTATGTCTAATTATTTAAGAGTAGTCCAGTCAAATTATTTGATAATAGTTTAGTTTTCACTTAAAGAATGTTTAATTTCTTTTTTAAATCTTTAATTATATCTTCTTTATTAATTTTTCTTTCTAGAGTAATGCCATTTATCAATTTATTACCTTCATTACGAATTTGTTCTTCATCTTCAAATGACTTCACTAACTTAAAATTAAGACCTTTTAACCTTGAAACTAATGCTTTTGAAAGTTGGCTAACAATTGGTTGTAATAAATAAAGTTTATTCCGTTTAACAACTAACATGTCAAAGCCTTCCATTTCATGAATCATAAACTCTGATTCATGAAAGTGCTCAATAATATCTTCCATTGTTGAGCTTAATGGTTTTGATGAGATAATATAAGACATTTGAGGAATTGAGTCTAATAAGATGCTCCAATTTTGATATTTAAATATATAAAAATCATCGAACTTCAATAGAGCTTTATTTTTATATATTGCCTGTAAAATAAGGAGAAAACCACCATTTAATTCATCATCAACATAAGTATAAAGATAATTCTTATTGTCTGATAAGAATACAGATGCAAAAATAAATGAACCCTTTGCTTTAAACTCAATACTGTTTATATTTGTTAGATCAAGAAGTTCATTAGGATTATTTTTAAACTCGGGTACTGAATATTCGTATTTTTCTCCTTTTATATCCAGAAATGGAAATGAATAATCTAAGTTCGGTATCCCCCAATCATTGTCAAGGCTATTAAATTTAAAACTGATTAACTTTGATTCAACGAATAAATTATTAGGATACATTTTTTTAACAATATTTATATATTCTACTATTTCCATACTATCAACATTTTTAGTTTGCACCTGATTCTTATTATATATAAAAACTGACTCAATATATATTAGCGTTTTAATTAGCTCACTAAATCTTCTATTCGGGTTAAAATTAAACCTGTCTTCAGACATGAGCGTCTGTATTTCTCCTAAACTATCTAATTTTTCTATTTCAAATGCTAAAATATCTATGTTAAATGAATCTCTACCTAACAATAATAAACAATCAATAAGCTTTTTAAGTTTTTCTTTATCATAAGTTAAAATCATTGACTGACTCAATAAAATATTTCTACAAGATAATTTTTTATAGTATTTATAGTATGACTTATTATTATATTTTAGATAATCAACTTTGCGAAGAAATTGTTCTCTACCATTCATCATAAGATATGTTATCATCTCAGTATATGTAGCAACTTCCTCATTCATTCTTCTATAATACTTACTTAATCCCTCCAAAATTAAATCTTTACTATTGTCTGTTATTGATATTTTTGAACACATACGAATTAAGAGCCCTAGTGAAGATGTCATAAAAATAAACCAATGTCCATGCTCATGCTGTAAAATTGGACCAACTTCCATATCGTCTTTATATTTTAAAGAGCCATTAATATAAAAATTATCTTTATTATCATAATATCCAGACTCATCTCCGTTAAACTTACTTTCCATACTATTAATACCTCCAAATAATTTGATTATATCTGTAATTACAAATATAATCAAATTATTAACTACTAGGTATCATTAAATAATAAGACTTACCGTCAAATGAACTACAATTTTATAAAAATTTTTTGAGTTTGGACGTAAGTAACTATTTTCCTTAAAAAACTTGCGGAAGTTTTTAAAAGAAGAATTTTATGATTTTCACTCCAAAAATAATATCTTTACGAAAAATTCAAATTTTTTCCGAAACTTAGCATTTCTGGAGTGAGCGCTTTGAAATTTTATTTAAAAGAATCCATCAAAGTTTGGGGTATCTCACTCCAAATCATTTTGAAAAAATAATTTCCTAAAATAAATAGATTAGAATTATACATTTTTGGGTATAAGAAATGGACTTAATGTCAAACTGTTCTGTTGCGAGTGATTTCACTTTTTTTAACTTTGAGACAGAACTTTATAAACTATCTAGCAATCCACATATTTCATTGAAAATTGAACGATTTCCAATAATTACAAATTCTATTTTTCCCCTTGTGCGAGTAAGATTTTGATATAACATTTTTTCAAGTGGGTAAAAATTATCAGTCGTTTCCAATAATTTAAAAACTTTACTTTCACCCGTTTTACTATCAATTATTTTTTGTTCTTTATAAAAAAAATTCGAATCCAAAGGTATAATAACTTTATCAAATTCTTGACCGATAATACTATGTGATGTTAAACCATTACCACACATTTTACCAATTCCTGTTTTCCTAAATCTATCCTTCGTGTAATTAAGTACTTCCCAATCTGAGTTTGAATCCATATCGGAAATATATTCATTTCCCGATTCTCTGTTATCAAAATATTTAATTATAATATTATGATCTATGTTTGAAATTAAATCTATTTTTTTATACATGGGTATTTTGAATAGAAGTTGGATAAATTTGCTCATTTCTGGGTTAGTTCTAAACTTATCTTTAAGACTAAAAGTTACTCCTTTATTTTTTATATATTTAAATAATTTTATGGAATTTTCTTCTATTTCATATTTATTCAAAGTTTGTCTTCCATCTAGTGAGATAATAAATTTTGTTTGAGAATTTTCAATAGTATCAACCAATTTAGTATATTGTTCTCCTAAGTCTTGTCTTAGACGTTGAGCTTCGTCAACAACAATGTAATCGTATTTGTCTGCATTATCTAATACCTCTATGATCGATTTAACAGGAAAAATTGTGAAACCACGCAGAGCTAATCTTTGTTGACCATTATTTAGATTTGCTCCATGAACTATAGCAACTCTTTTATTTTTCTCCATTAATTTTTTACATATATGGTAAACTAGCAAAGATTTTCCTGTTCCTGGATTTCCTTTTATACCAAAAGTTTTTTTGTCACTTGGTTCAGTAATTTCTTTAACAATCTGGTCTTGGTGAGGTGTTAAAAAATATTTATCATCAAGAAATTTTTCAACATCATTGAAAGGAGAAACTAAATAATTTTTTATATCAAAAAAACTATCAACCTCTTTTGTATTATACTCTAAAAACTCTTGTTTAATAATAATATCACAAATTTCAGTTCCACTTAAATTGATATACTTATTTTCACTTGGAATATATTCTATGTAACTAGATATATCTGGGGATATACTAATATACCTAGTTTTAGTTGATAAAAAATTTAGGTAAAAATAGTTCTTACAAAGTTGTTGCTTTTGTGCTTCTACTGTTGTTTTACTTTTGAGTTCTATACTAATATTGTAATTTTCCCCAAATCTCAATAAATCAAATTCTTTATTAATTTGCGGTATAATATATCCAAATAAGAAACTATTAGTGTTCTTATAAAACTGTATATCCTTCAACCCCCACTCTTGTAGCAAAAATACAAATTTAGCGAATGTCAAAACTTCAGTAGTATCTTTAAACTTATAACCTTTTGTTTTAAACTTCGGCATTATAGAAGCAAACTTATTCTCTAAAATTTTATATACTTCTTCATGTTTAATATCATTTCTTAAAGAAATTTCATCATCTTGACTTACAAGATAGCTTAACATAGTTTTAAAGTCCATTATTATATACATTCTATTTTTTTAAAAATTTTCTTATATTATATCATATAAATTTTAACATTGAAGCTATATTATTATATATTGGGAATTATCAAAAAATTTTTAATATGGCGTTCAGAAAATGGTCATTTTCTGGACACTCTTCTTTTGTTATAAAAACTCTCAAAATCATTTACATTTCTTGTTCATTAACCCGTAATTTATTCTATGTTCATTTATATAAGTGCTTTCAAGTTATGGTACAATAGTATCAATGGAGGAATAAAGACGTAAAGCTTCTTAAGACATTGGTAGAAAGTGGAACACCAATTAAATCGATTGCGGATTCTTGAGGAGTTTCTAGAACAACAATTTATAGATATATTAATAAACCCGAATTGCTAGTTGATTATTTAGCCATGACTTGATACCCGATAGAATATCTTAGAGTCTTTAGAATTTCTGTAGTAAAATCGTTCATATGGAAGTCCTCTTTTCTGTGAATGTGTTGTGGTAACTCTATTCTACAGAAGGGACTTCCTTTTTTCTATTTACACAAAATATTTTACACTCTCCTACTTGAAGTTTCCGAATGAAAACTCTATAATGAGGAATGTGAAAATGTTCACTTATTATAAACTAAGTTTGGAGGCTTTTATTTATGAAAATTGCAATTGCAGGGGCCGGCGCGATGGGTTCCCGGTTCGGACTGATGTTGAAACAAGGTGGTAACGATGTTTTGCTAATCGACGGATGGCAGGAGCATATCAATGCCATCAAAGAAAACGGATTGAAGGCTAATTATAATGGCGAAGAAATTACTGTTAAAGTCCCAATTGTTAATCAGAATGAGGTGCCCACTGGTGAGCAATTTGATTTGATTATCTTATTCACGAAGGCAATGCAGTTGGAAAAAATGCTGCAGGATGTTAAACCATTAATTGCTGATCACACAGAAGTTTTGTGTCTTTTAAACGGTATCGGTCATGAAGACGTAATCGAAAAATTCGTACCGATGGAAAAAATCTTTATCGGCAACACCATATGGACTGCTGGTCTAGAAGGTCCCGGCAAGGCTAAATTATTTGGCAGCGGGTCTGTTGAATTGCAAAATCTAGGTATTGGCCAAGAAGAATCAGCGAAAAAATTGGCGGAAACTTTGTCCGCGTCTGGTTTAAATGCCAAATATTCCGACAACATTCATTATTCAATTTATCGTAAAGCTTGTGTCAATGGTACGATGAATGGCTTATGCACGATTTTAGACGTCAATATTGCGGGGCTTGGTGCAACCAAACCTGCTCATGACATGGTAGTGACTATTGTTAACGAATTTGCAGCTGTTGCTGCCAAAGAAAACGTCAACTTAGACATTCCCGAAGTAATCGAACATGTAGAAACTTGTTTTGACCCGACTACGATTGGTATGCATTTCCCATCGATGCACCAAGACTTGATAAAAAATAACCGTTTGACCGAGATTGACTACATCAACGGAGCCATTTCTCGTAAAGGTAAAAAATATGGCGTAGTAACTCCTTACTGTGATTTCTTAACGCAACTGGTTCATAGTAAAGAAGAAATTCTAGGAGCGAAATAGTAATCATTAGAAAGAGGACGAGAAAATGGAAGAAAAATTAACTCCAAAAATATTTTTAAATAAAGTATTAGCGGGTACCGCAACGGGGATCATCGTAGGGTTGATTCCTAACGCGGTATTGGCAGCAATTTTGAAATTATTTGGTGAAAATACCTTAGCAGTAACGATCACACAAATGGCAGTTATTTTCCAACTAGCTACTCCACTATTGATTGGCGCTTTGATTGCGGTGCAGTTTGGCTTCAAACCAATGCAAATGTTAGTAGTTGCCGGTGCAGCTTTCGTTGGCTCCGGTGTTGTGAAATTCAATCCTGACACAGCTACTTATATCGGTGCTGGTACCGGAGACATCATCAATACCATGATTACTGCATCAATCGCTGTCGGCATGATGTTGTTGATCGGCGAAAAATTTGGGTCCGTGGCAATTGTTGCAACACCAATCGTTGTTGGTATCGGCGCTGGTCTAATCGGCTATTATTTATATCCTTACGTAACCAAGATTACTGCCGCTATCGGTGACTTAATTAATACCTTTACTACTTTGCAACCAATTTTGATGTCAATCTTGATTGCATGTTCCTTTGCTTTCTTGATTATCTCGCCGATCTCTACAGTTGCCATTGGTATGGCAATTCAATTGAACGGTGTTTCTGCTGGTGCAGCCGCTATGGGTGTTGCCGCAACAACAGTTGTCTTGGTAGTTAACTCTTGGAAAGTCAACAAACCAGGGGTTACTTTGGCCATCGCATTGGGTGCTATGAAAATGATGATGCCAAACTTGTTTAGGAAACCAATTATCTTGGTGCCATGTCTATTCACCGCTATCATCTCAGCAATTCCAGTAGCGTTATTCTCAGTCTCAGGGACTCCTGCTTCTGCTGGTTTCGGTTTGGTAGGGTTGGTAGGTCCGTTGGCTTCATTGGACGCCGGTTTGAGTATTATTCTACTATTAATCAGCTGGTTTGTTGTACCAATCGTAGCTGCTTTCGTAGGTCAAATCTTATTTGAAAAAATCTTGAAATTGTATGATCGTAAAGATGTTTTCGAATTTTTAGGATAGTTAACTAGAAAAAGTGTGAGCCTTGTGCTCACGCTTTTTTGTGCAATTGAAGTTGGTGAATCTCAGCGAAAAGAGAAAGGTACCTTAAATAGTGTGTTTCTGGTCAATAGCACAATTAAATATCTAAATACATTATGAACTGCTTTTCGTTTTATGAAGAGCAGTTTGTGCTATTTGAGAAATTGCTCAATTTAATCATTAAGTAGTTTCATCAATGGTGACTATGCTACTGCAATTCTTGTTGTACCAACCGGGAGCGTCAATAATTTTGTGTAAATAACTCGTCCTTTTGGAATCGAGTTATTTCTTCTACATAATGGACTTTATTTTTCTTACCGATGATTTTACGCATGTTTTGTTGTCTCCTTTTAGACTTATTTATTTTCCAATGAAATTAACTAGCAATTCGGGTTTTTTCTATATGTTATCATATAAGTTTTTAACCTTATTTGTGGTACACAATAATGTAATTAAATGATGTTATCCTTAAATCTTAGAGTCACTATTGTATAATTTAGACAAAGGACAAAAAATTGATATTGAATTAGAAAAATATGTTGCTCCTGTACCGAAAAAATCAATGACAATGAAAGAAAGAATTGATAAGGCAAAAACAAAGTGTTCTGAAAAAAAACCACAAGAAACTGAACTAAAAAATGATAAACTTTCAAACAATAAAATCAAAGGAGAAAATGAATGATGATCAATTATCAAGGCGAAGATTATACAGAAACTGAATTTTATGGACGTGAAATTTTAGAAGCCATTCAACTGACAAATAAATTTCCAACTCCAAAAAAAGTATTGATAGAGATGTTAGAAGAAATGATACATGAACAATTAAATTTAATTGATAAAGAAGAATTAAATCATTACATTCACGCAAAAAAATAGGTTCAAACTTTGACCGAAGAGGAAGTTAAAAATTTGTGTTTTGAAGTCAAAAATTGATACGAAAATGTCTTAAAAGAATTTGAAATTAAGCTCTAATTTTTTTCAAAAAGGGGGATTGGGGGAAACCACCAAAAATAAAAAGATTCGTCTGAAACGAACAAAAATAAAATTGAAAATTTTAGCTTTTGTGAGTGAAAGATGAATACTTTTTACTGTAAGTGTGGCTACACTTACTAAGCTCGCTAAAGACAATAACCCCCTATTTTGAGCTTTTAGAGTTGACAGAAATTTGAGAGGTTGACAAGATGAAAAAAATCAAAAATCGTGAAAGAAATATTTTAAAAAGGTTCTTCGTAAATGAAAAAGAGAACGAAAGAATTAAATTGATGATGAAAGAAACAGGTATCAATAATTTTTCTATTTTTGCTAGACGAGCTTGTTGCAATAAAGAGATTTTTTCTATTGATTTTTCAGAATATAAAAATATTATTTCTGAAATTTCTTCGACAAAATCTGAACTCAAACGTATCGGAAATAATATCAATCAAATTGCTAAACATTTAAACGAAAATAAAAATAATCAGACAAAAGAATGGATGTCTGATTATCAAAATCAATTAGAAAATTTGGAAGAAAAAATTCAAAAAGTGGTTCATTTTATTTCAGAGGGGGAGTAAAAATGACAGTCATTAAAATGCCAAAACAATCGAACGGAACGGTTCATTCTTCAAAAGATTTAAACCAACTCATTGATTATGTGATGAACCCTGAAAAAACAAATGACTTTAAATATGTTTCCGGTCAAAACATTTTAGATATTCATTCAACCTGTGATGAAATGTTAGCGACTCGAACAATGGCAAATGCTTTAAAAAACAAGCCACGAAAAAATGAAATTTACGGTTATCATTTTGTCCAATCTTTTTCTCCTGATGACCATTTAACGCCTGAACAAGCTCATGAAATTGGTTGTAAAACCATGAAAGAATATCTTGGAAATTCTGCGGAGTTTATTATCGCCACTCATACTGATAAAGACCACCTGCATAATCATATTGTGCTTAATGCAACCAACCCCTTGACCTTAAACAAATTTCAACAAAATAAAAATGATTTGGAAACTTTAAAAGAGATTTCTGACCGTATCTCTAAAGAATATGGCTGTAAAATTATTGTCCGTCCTGAACAAAAACTAGGGAATTCTCACAAAAATTATTTGGTCTATCTTGCTCAAAATTCTTACCGGAAAGAGATTAAAAACAAACTTGAATTTTTAATGAACCATTCTCACACGTGGGAAGATTTTAAAACAAAAGCAAGAGCCTTAAATTTAAAAGTGGACGACACAAAAAAATATACCACTTATCTTTTAGAGGGAAGCGAACAAACCAAAAAAATTAGAGATAGAAGTTTAAAAAATGATAAATTTTTAAAGGAAAATCTCAAAGAACGGATAGAAAGAAACACCATTGGTTATTCCGTTGAGGAAGTCGTGAAACTTTGGAATGACAAAGAAAGCATTCAAGAAAAAGGACAAGAAAAAGAAATTGAAATGTTACTTGAACATTGGCAAGTAACAAAAGAAACTGAAAAAGATTTAGTGGTAACCATTGATACTGCATTCGATAATGAAGCAACGATTAAGATACCTGCACGCTGTGTTGATAAATTAGAAAACGGACAATATAAAATATTTATTAAAAAGGGCGACCGCTTTTCGTATCTTGATAAAAGAAGTCCGGCAAACCATAAAATCATGGTTGGGGCAACCGTTGCTAAAAATTTACAGAGACAAAGTGGAAATATCCCTCTTTATTCTGACAATGTCAATATCAAACTCAAACAAGTTTTTCATGAGTTCGATTTCTTAATCAGTCAAGGGCTTGGTTTTGATAGAAGTTTTGAAACCATAGGAGAAGAGTTAAAAGCCACCTATCACGAAACAGAAAAGCAATTAGATAAATTAGATACAAAGATTATAGAGTATGTAGAACAAAACAAAAGTTTAGATTATGTAGATACCACTATCAGAGATACAATAAAAAATCTAAAACTTGAACGTGATGATTTAAGAGATACTTTATATAAAGTCGATAAAAACATTCAATACTATCAAAAATCAGAACAGCGATTAGAAGCCTATCAAAAAAATCAAAGTCCAAAACACAAAGCACGTGATGATGACTTTGAAATTTAGTCCGTTGAAAATTCTGATGAGTAAACAATAAAAAAGTCGGATCTGAAATTTTTGGCTTTAAAATTTAAGACCGGACTTTTTTATTTGAGTTTTGAAAAAACTCTATTTTTTACAAAGTAAAAATAATGCTCCTGTCGTTGAGCAAACCAACGAAAAAGCACTAAAGAAAGTGAAAAATAGATATTTCACTCCCTTTAATGCTTGAAGCTCATGTTTTGCCTTTTAAGCCCTCTTAAATGGTTTTGAGTAGAATTATGCCACTTGAATAATAAAAAGCCTAAAATCTCATTTTATAGGCTTTTTGTCACTTCCAAAATTGATACCATTTTTTAGAACTTTGATTATTTAGTTCTTCTTGTCCTTTTATTTTATCATTCAAGGCTCTTATTTGCTCTTTAAGCGTTTCTAATTCCTCTTGCGGTTGACTATTCGCCTGTTCCTCTTTTGTGTCCTGTGAGGGCATTTTAAGGGCTTTTAAGTCATTGATTTCTGACTTGTATTCTTCTAGCAATTTTTTATCCTGCAAAGCTAACCGTTGTTGCATTTCGTTCTTAAAATACTGTCTGATAAGACTTACTGAATTGTCCTCTAACACAATTTTATTTTTTATTTTTTGAGTTGAGATTGAATTTTTGTTTATTATTCTTGAAATTCTAGTTTTATTAGTGCCTAATTCGTCAGCCAGCTCTTTTATGGTTTTTACATTCTTACTCATGGTCTAATTCCTGCCTTTTAACCGTAGGTAGATATTGCTCGATTGCTTTTTTCAGATACTTCGCTACATTGCGTTTAGAATATTCTTCACG
>ULYS01049997.1_pt1 | contig 12337 bp, 9 predicted proteins | sample 1962381 | NCBI WGS metagenome assembly ULYS01 (sample SAMEA4835869, study PRJEB28245) | human gut metagenome | biome: gut microbiome; material: fecal sample | place: Denmark | collected 2008
TCAACTCCTCTTTATACATAATAATTCCACAGTGTCTCTATTTAATTATAACCTATGCCAGAACTACAACGTCCCTGTATGGCGAATCATCAACAAGCGCCTGTCCGAGTGCCTTTCCCTTTGGATAATGATAGGCTTTAATAATTCCTCCATCACGCTTCCAACGTCTGTATCCGTTAATAATCTCATACTCCTTTGTTAGGGAATATACCGTATATCCCTCTCCCGGTCCCACCAGAAGTTCTCCATCAGAATCCGTGCTGTCAACCGGTATATATATGTTATTTCCGGTTATCACTTCTTCGTCTTCCGTAAGATTAACCACTGTTACCGACTCTATATCAAGCAGATCCTCATACCGTCCCAAAGACAAATAATTCAACGGCTTTAGCAATGATTGGTATATCGTATCAAAGTCATTCTCATCTTCAGGTACGATATGTATGACCATATGATTATCACATACAAGTTCAACATTGGCCGGACCCCTGAACACGCCGTAGTCTTTATCATCTTTTACGCAAAGTTGATGTCTGGTTGCCTCATATTTGGTTCCGTATGAAAAAGAATATCTAGTATACAATTCGGATATCGTTCCGTTATTCACACCCTGTATACAAAGCTTCATTCTATGAAGCTCTGTATATCCGCATGCCGCATGTATCATTCCCATTACGGTTGAATAAGCCGGAAGCGGAAATGACTCCCTTATAATGAAACTGCTGGGCTTTCTGTAATTAGCAAGGTTCTGAAAACATTCAAGTCTAATTGCTTTCCCCATAGTATTCATCCACTTTCTTCTTAATCTCATCAAATGCCTCTGCAACCGTCATAGCATTCAGCTTGTCTTTAAGTTCTTTATCATTGTCAAACAATCCGCTGACAATACCTGCAACAGTAGACTTTCTTACATCTTCACTGCTGTTCATTATTTCAAGCAGCGTATCCGCATTTATTTTATTTCTGTCTATACGGATTCTGTTTTCAAAAAATGGATTTTTCCTTGAATACACACCTCCTATAACAAAAAGTGGTGCAAGGTTCTCCCTTCTTCCTTTAATGTCCCTGTATAAGTACAGAACCACATCAAGAAAAGCTTTTATTCTCTTAGCCTTGTCCTCCGATGATATTTCCAGATTGCCGTCAATTCCAACTCTGTCCAAATCTATCGATGCAGTATATGCGTAATACGCACGATGAATTTCGCTCTGTGCTATTACGTTTTCAAGATTATCCCTTCTCGCCATCCCCATATTGGTAAGAAATTCCATATCACTCTTATATGGTTCAAGAGCTATCGCATTGCTTAATCTTACAACAGCACTTCTCGTTGCAGCTTTTCCCTTTTCGTTATCGTCCGATTTGGATGTGGTTTTCATATATCCGAATAGGTCTATTTCCGGGTATTGATCTATTGCTGCCGACGGTGCAAACTGAACCACTCCGCTCTTACTGTCCACCGGAGTATTATCCCATCCAAGTTGCTGGATTATATTGTATCTGAGTGCCTGTCTTGATATATAGGAATACTGCTCATAGTTTCCTCTTGTCATTTTCTTAAGTGTGGAAATATTACCTATACCCTCTCCGTAATTTGCACTCTCTGCCAAAAATACCATTGTTATTGTTAAACCTTTATTTTCCATTTTCTACCTCCATTTTATCTTTGTCATTAAATTTAGAGTTACTGCCTTTAAGTCCTAAAAGGAACGCATATCCGTATTCCTCAAAAAGTTCCTGATTGTTCATTATATTCACAAACTCTCTCGGAACTAAGAGCTGGCTCTGCCCTTTCTCCTCTGCCGGTACTTTACATGAGCTGTATAATCGTAATACAACATCCATAAATTTTCCGCTGTTTCCGGTTGAGATCGCATTTATCAACTGATAAATCGTTCCTCTGATACAGTCATCGTCTTTGGCCCCTTTGGATGCCAGAAGTGCTTTTCTTAACTCGTATCCGCTGTTCATAACCGAATTTCTGTTCATCTCAACTTTACCTCCATTTTCTTTATTATTGTGTACTATATCAGTCCAAAGCAATACCTTGTATACCCAATATGCTGTTGCAATTACACCCGAATTATCAATAGACAGCCTTAATACCTTGTTCAACAGGAATTTCTGACTTCTGAATTTGAGAACATTCATAACCACCTGCTCATGAACATTCAAATAGTCATTTCCGTCTTTGATATATGGATGTTCCCCAAGACGTTCCAATGCCTTTATGACATTGTCCTGCTTAAGAATAAGCAATGCATCACGGCTTATTACCGCAAACTCATATTTATCGGGCTCCTGTGTACCTCTTATAATCACTTGTATGTTATTAAGCTCGTCCAGCTTATCATGTAATATCCTATTGAGCATTCTTGCAAACCATGCCGTATACTTTTCATCTTCACCTTTCGGAGTCTCTTCACTGTATTCTCCATGCTTGCTATTGGCTGCAACCAGTGAACAGACTGAAGTATTGGTGTTTATAAACGAAAATTTATTTCCCGAAAGCCGGAACCCCAAAGGACTTGAAGCATACAAAAAGGCACATACCGGACATAAGAACGCATCCACTTTGCAATTCCAGAATGCAGATGTCTTTCTTGCGAGATCGTCTGCCACATCATTCATAAAAGCTATAGAAACCTTCTCACTGCCACTTACCGGTTCTGTACATTCAATGCATATTTCCTTGGCTTTACTGTGATCCGTCTCAAAGTACCGTTTGAATGGCTTTGAAAAATCTTTGTCAAATTCTTCCCACATATTTTTAGCTGCTGCCTGGCGATTTAGAAAACACTTACCCGTCCAGAATTTATTAATATAATTATATATAACTCCTTTCATGATAAAAGTGTCCCTGCACTCCGGCTGTTCCAAAAATATCCTTAGCTCTTCGAGCCGGTTAATCAACTCTTCTTTTGACATATTTGCATTCAGTTTGGATACCTTCAATTTCAGATATGTCTCAGGATTCGATATTCTGTTTTTAATATTTTCAAAGCCGCTTTTTATACTGTTGGCAAGCAATTTATCATTGATAAACTTAAGATTCTCCTTGACTTTCTTGTCTGCCTTCCAATCTTCCATGCGAATTTCTACTACAAGTTCCCGAATATATTGAAGAATCCGGGTATATGACGTATACTTTCCAAAACATTCTATACATGCTTTAAAGTACATATCTGTCCAATCCGCTGACACCGCAAAATTGATATTTAACCATATGCTTTGCTCATCATCGCTGATTCCGTAATCTTCTCCTTCGACTGCCGAAGACATATCCAACATGTATTTTAAAGCAACTATGCCGGCATTTTTAAGAAAATTACCCATTGTTATATAGTATCTTTCCAACTATATCACCTCCCTTACATCATAATCTCAAATTTGCCATGTCCCTCGGAACGGCGCGCTCCAATGCCTGACAGATACAACAAATTCAACAGTTCTGTCGAACCGGTTAATTTGTAAATCCCTATATTGGCGTCAATCCTTCTTCCGAAACATGTCGCAACAATTTTTCTGGCTTTGATTGGAATAATGCTGAATCCCTCGGTTGAAATATCGTATTCCATTTTCTTCAGGAAAAACTCTGTGTTTTCTCTTAAAACACTTGAAAAATGCGGGTTATTATATGTAAGATATTCATCGGTATTTTTTTCAATATCGTGCTTTCTTACAACCAATGAACTCTGCATTTTTATCACGATTTCCTGCTCGGTGACCTGTCTGCAATTATACGTCCGTATGGAAACCAGCTTCATGAAATTTCTGTTCATTGGATATTTCTTAAACTTCATGAGTTGAAATGCATTAAACCACTCGATTGTATGTCCCATATCGCAGCTTGAAAAACTCATCTTTATACGATTATTTTTCAGCCGTATAATATCGCTGTCAAATTCTGCTCCCGGAAGACACACACTGAAAGTATATGTTTTGATAACCGGTTTGTTACCGCCATACAATTCGTTAAACATTTCCTCTGAATATCCACTGCAAGCCGCCTTAAGAAAGCTTACAAACACTCTTTCATACTCCAGCGGTATTTCTGCCCTTTCAAGTTCAAACTCCAGACTCATCTGTATCATAACACTCCTCCTTTCCATGTATTGGTATAAATCATATACTAACACTGTATTGATCGTGTGTCAATATATTTCGAATAAATAGGGTATGGTTTTTTCCTTCTTGCATTTAGTTCCAACCTGATGTATGCTAAAAAGGTAATTTTCCCAATTTGGAATGTAAAGATTTATTCGAATTATATTCTACACATTAATAGCAACATTATGGAACTATGTCTGTAACTATCATGGTTATAAGACTATTAAATCCTTTCACATCTGTATTTTATCTCTTTATATGTCCATTAAACAGGACTTTCATTTAATCACCTAATATGTTTAAATTTCCCAATTCGCACTTTTTTGCATTTTTCGGGACATTTGGTGTCAATTTGACAGGTCGTGCATTGTAATATATCAAATTTCTCATGTTTTTTAATACAATTAATTTCATATATTACCATACATTAGTATCTCATATAGCAAATAATTCACACCAATTTGCTGACTTTGACTTAAAAAGTATGAATGTGCCATATTATATACTACCTAATTACCGATATCGCATAATGCCACGCTGTCATTAGAAATCAAGAGCGTGTGAAGAGAGAAGAACCCAGAGATTGCTTCTCTTTGCTCTCCCCACACACAAAAGAGCCTGTTCCTCTTTTCGGGACAGACTCTTTATTGGTTTTTCTATTTATTTTTCCTCATCCTGCAGTGCGTCGAATCCGTGCTCGCCGGTGCGGACCTTGACGACATCGCGAACATCGTAGATGAATATCTTGCCGTCGCCGATGTTGCCGGTGTAAAGAACCTTCTGGACTGTGGTTACAAGAGTGTTGACCGGAATCTTGGAGATTACGACATCAATCTTGATTTTTGGCAGGAGGCGTGTCTCGATAGGTGCGCCACGGAAGAATGCCTTGTGGCCTTTCTGGACACCGTAGCCGAAGACGTTGGTTACGGTCATACCGGTTATGCCGATTGATTCAAGAGCATCCTGCAGCTGCGAGAATTTCGACTGGTTCATGATGATTGTCGCCTTGCTTATGCCGCTGTCGACCGCTTCGTGATGCTCGACCACGACAGCCTCGTTGACGGGAACCTTGGCAGATACATCTGTCTCGTCAGCCGGTGCCTCGTCATCAAAATCGGACATCTCGGTTACGAGTGCAAAATCAGGATATGCGATGTTGCCATGCTCGCCGATGTCAAGACCTGCTATTTCCTCCTTGGCCGTTACACGGATGCCGATGGTTTTCTTGAGGACGAACCATGTAAGGGATGCTGCCGCAAATACAAACGCACCGACTGCAACGATACCGAGAAGCTCTGTGCCGAGGAGTTTTGCGCCGCCACCGTAGAAAAGACCGTTTACGGTAGAAAGACTTGTCACGCCCTCTTTGGCAAAAAGACCAACGCAGATTGTACCGAATACGCCACAGCCGAGATGGACTGAAGTTGCGCCGACAGGGTCATCAATTCCGAGGCGGTCGAAGAAACCGACAAGAAGAACTACAATTACGCCGGCAACGGCTCCGATAAGGAGTGAAACCGGTATGCTTACATAAGCGCAGCTTGCTGTGATTCCGACGAGACCTGCGAGGCAGCCGTTGACTGTCATGCCAAGGTCAGGCTTGCCGATAACTATCCATGAAGCTATCGTAGATGTAAGAACAGCCGCTACAGCTGAAGCATTGGTTGTAAAAAGTATGTGCATTACATCGGACGGGTTCTGAAAACTCATTGTTGAGCCCGGATTGAAACCGAACCAGCCAAGCCACAGAACGAAAAGACCGATAACGGCGAGTGACATATTGTGACCTGGAATTGCACGAGGCTTGCCGTCCTTGCCGTATTTGCCGATACGAGGTCCAAGGATGAGTGCTCCGGAGAGAGCTGCCCAGCCGCCGACCGAATGGACTACGGTGTCACCTGCGAAATCCTGGAAACCGAGTCTTGCAAGCCAGCCGCCGCCCCAGATCCAGTGACCGATGATAGGATATATTATAATTGTGAGCACGAACGAGAAAATAATGAATGAAACATATTTAATACGTTCTGCTACCGCTCCGGAAACGATGGTTGCTGCGGTTCCGCAGAATACCATCTGGAAAAATACCTTGCCCCAGAACGGAACACTTGAGGTTAACGTGTTGTCATAAAATGAATTGTCGGATGAGCCAAGAATGAATAACGACTTGGTTCCGATAAACGGGTTATCGCCTCCGAACATAAGGCCCCAGCCAAGAAGCAGATAACCTATTGATGATACAGCGAACACGATAAAGTTCTTTGATAATATGTTTACCGTGTTTTTGGATCTGGCAAATCCGGCCTCAACTGCCGCAAAACCAAGATTCATGAAGAATACAAGGATTGCTGCCAGAAATACCCAGAATGTGTCGATGATTGAAAAATCTCCCATTTTTCTTCCTCCTTTTCCTAAACAAAAAAGAGACAAAGGTGGCCTTTATCAGGCACCTTTGCCTCTTCATTTAATGACTAAGTTATAGCACGTTAAAAATATAAAGTCAATACCTTGTTTAAATTTATTTTACAAAAGTCCGGAACAACGTAACATTATTTTATTATCCGCGGCGGAGATTATCAATTGAATTATACAGGTTTAATGTACCGTAACCCCATTCCCTGTTGGGATATTTTATACCGTGTTTTCTTCCGCATCCGGATATCAATATGTTCTTGATTGCCGGAGTTGTCATGATACGCATATTTCCGTTTCTGCTGCCATATTCCTGCAGAAGAGCTGCCGTACCGGCAGTAAATGCCGTGGCTATGCTGCTGCCGCTGCGCCTTACATAAGAGGCAGCACCCATATGGTCCGGCACCAGAATATCCACACCCGGAGCGGCAAAATCCGGCTTGATTATGCCATCTGAATTATATCCGCGCCCGTTTTTCAGGTAAAGAGAATTATCCTTATGGCTGTAGGCGGCCACAGCAATGCACTCGGGGACATTGGCAGGGTTTGTAACTGTCTCGTAAGGATCCGATACCACGAAATAAGTATCATCCGTTAAAAATTCACGGTTATCGATCCATATATCGTAATGTCCGGTGGTCAGATCACGTCCGTATACATTAATTGTCCATATGCCCTCCGATGGACTGTCAAAACGCATGGCAACCACATTCATCCCGGAACTTTTTTCAAACAGCTGGTAATAAATTTCAACTACCGTATTTTCAAAAAGAAAACTAAGTACAGTACTGGTTCCGGTTCTGCTTGGCAGTCTGTTGATAATCTGCCCGCCCGGCGAAATTATTTCCACGGTATATACTTCCGGAGCCATTGACCACAATTCACATACAAATCCATTCTCTCCCCGTCCGACTTTGATTTCAACACTCTGTACTTCATCGCCGGATATGCGGCCCGCAAAGTGCAGCCGCTCATTTCCCTCATTACCCGCTGACAATGTGACGCAATGTCCAGGTCTTTCCGCCTCATCACCAAGATATTCGGCAAGCGGCGATATGCCCGCATGTGAACCGAGATTGCTGCCCATTCCTATAGCATATGATACCGTTACTCCTTTTTGTTCCGAATAATCCGACACAAATGCAACTGCGCGCATTATATCGGCTTCGGAATATGCCGGCACGTTGTCACGCACAAAATATATATCGCGCAGATAATGCTTAGCCTGCTGCAATCTGACCACAATCAGACGGCTGTATGGCGCGACACCCGAAAATCCTGACTGTCTGTTGATATTACCTGCAGCCACGCCCGCCATATAAGTCCCATGTCCTATATCATCGCCCGGAATGTCCCCGCCGCCGGCAAGTGCCTCGTTTATGTCCCGGTTATAATATATTCTGTTGGTCTGCTGATCCCACATAACCTCAATTCTGCTGGTTCCGTCACTGTTAAGGAATGCCTCATGCCTCCAGTTTATCCCGGTGTCAATTATAGCTATATAGGTTCCGCTGCCATACAGTTCAAGCACAGGCTGCTGCCTGACCGCCGTGATTCCCGCCGCATTCACTGCTGTCACATCCGACAGACCGTATAATTTGGGCAAAAAAGAGTACCCCAGTCTTTCAAAGGTACTCTCTTGTGTCATATTGATATTAAAAGATACTATTGCCCATTTATCGCTAACTCCCGCAATGCAATAATCTGCATACGGTTCCAACGCTCTCCTGGTATAATATCCGTCTCTCAAAATATATTCAGTGTATTCCTCAGATGTAAATACGTCGCTGCAAAAATCCATTTTTATTTTAGTATATGGAGCATGCCGTAAAATAATGCCTAATGTTCTTCAAGAACAGCGACGCCTCTCGGTTCGATGACCGGACCGCCCTTCTTCTCAATGTAATCCTTCGTGATAATTACACGGCCGATGTTCTTATCCTTAGGCGTCTCATACATGATATCAAGCATAAAATCTTCAATGATGGAGCGTAATGCTCTTGCACCGGTATCTTTCTCAAGAGCCTTCTTCGCAATAGCCTCATATGCGCTGTCTTCAAACTGAAGATCAACCTCATCCAGTTCCAATAATTTGTGATACTGTTTCAGGATGGCGTTCTTCGGCTCCTTGAGGATTCTGACGAGCATTTCCTCGGTAAGCTTCTTAAGTGTAAATACTACCGGAAGACGACCTAAGAACTCCGGTATCATACCGAATTCGCGCAGATCCTCCAATGTAACTTTCTCAAGAATATCCGGGTCCTCATCGTATTTATCCTTCAGATCGGCCTTGAAACCGATTGATGACTGCTTATTGAGTCTTGCCTTAATAATGTCATCGAGATCAGGAAAAGCACCGCCGCATATGAAGAGTATATTTCTTGTATTTACGGTTGTAAGCGGAACCATGGCATTCTTGGAATTGGCTCCGACCGGCACCTCAACATCACTTCCCTCAAGTATTCTTAAGAGACCCTGCTGTACCGATTCGCCGCTGACATCACGGTTACGTGTTTCTTTTTTCTTGGCTATCTTATCTATTTCATCGATAAAAATAATACCACGCTCAGCCTTGTCAACATCATTATCGGCCGCTGCGAGGAGCTTCGATACAACGCTCTCAATATCATCTCCGATGTATCCTGCCTCGGTAAGTGATGTGGCATCCGTAATCGCAAGCGGCACATCCAGAAGTCTTGCAAGCGTCTGTACAAGATATGTCTTACCGGAACCTGTAGGTCCTATCATAAGCATATTGGACTTCTGAATCTCGATGGAGTCCATTGTATTCGTGGCAACTCTCTTATAATGATTGTAAACGGCAACGGAAATAACCTTCTTGGCATATTCCTGTCCGATTACATATTCGTCAAGCATAGCCTTTATCTCGTGAGGTGCCGGAACTGACTTAAGGTCTATCGGCGGTATCTGATTATCGCCTTTCTTTCTCTTCTTAATCTTCTGACGCTCCGGCATATCGCCGAAATCCGAGAGATTCATAAAATGTATACCCGGCATACCGCTCATCTTCATCAGGTCATCGTATCCGCCAGGTCCGTTCATGCTGTCGAATGTCTTCTGCATACAATCAGCACAGATATATATATTCTGCGGAAGTTCGATCATCTTGCCGGCCTTGCTCTCCGGTCTGTGGCACAGATAACAGATTTTCTCATATTCTTCAAAATCTTTATCCTCGTTCTGATCATTGTCCTTCTGCTCATCATCGTTATTATTGATAATCTCTTCCATTAGTTATTCCTCCATAAATAATCGTGTTAATTCTAACATATTCCCGTTTATAATTCAACGTCACCATGATAAAAAAAACCGGACACCATTATTGCAATGGCATCCGGCGTCATATTCATTATGAATTATTCCTCAGGATTGGATGTAAGTGTTACGGTAGTTGATGTTTTCTCATATTCTCCCGAAGAGTTCATATGATAATATTCAACCTTGACTGTCTCTCCGACGGCATAGTATTTCATAAGTTCAACAAGAGAATCTATAGTCTCAACCGTTTCACCGTCAAAGGAACATATGATATCATTCTTGATAAGTCCTGCCTTATCTGCTGCACCGTTTTTGGTAATGTTTCTGATGGCAACACCTACCGGATATCCATATGTCTGTGAAATCTGGCTTGTTATACTTACGCCTGTAATTCCGAGGTAACCTCTTTCATCATCATCAAGCTGTTTTCTTGAATCTGTTGTTGAAAGTTCGTTAATGATATCCTTAACAGATGAAATTGAAATAGCGTATCCCATTCCTTCGACACCTGTTGTACTCATCTTGACTGAGTTGATACCGATTACTTCGCCCTGCGCATTGAAGAGAGCACCGCCACTGTTGCCCGGATTAATGGCTGCATCTGTCTGGATAAGGTTATTGTATTCCGTGCTTTCAACTGTTACAGTTTTATCAATTGCACTGATGCATCCTGTGGTAACCGAAATACCGTAACCCATTGAGTTACCTACTGCTATTGCTGCTTCACCGACTTTAATCTGTGATGAATCACCAAGTGTTGCTATAGTATAAATGGCATCCTTAGGAATATCCGAAAGCTTTGCCGAAATTACCGCGAGGTCATAGCTGCTCTTTTTATTCTTGACTTCAACAGGAACCTTGCTTCCGTCATAAAATGTTACCGCAAGATTCTCAACGCCGTCAATTACGTGTGCATTGGTTACCATAAGAAGCTCATCATCGGTTGAACCGATTATGATACCGGAACCGCTTACCGTTGACTTCTGGGTCTGGCTTCCGAACCAGCCGTAGTTAACTTCCTGTGTATATTCACCATTGATGGCTACTACTGACGATATTACCGAATCAACTATATCGGATACATCATATACCGTGGCCGTGATGTCCTTGTTTGCATTTACATTACCAAGCTGTGCCGCCGTAGTTGCCGGCTTTGCCAAAGCATCTGTCTGGCTGCTGTTCTTAATAGGGAATAAGCTGTATCCTGCATAACTTACACCGTAGCAGGCAACTCCGGCAACTCCGCCTAAAAGCACTGCACAGACAACCATCGCTACGCCTCTTACAAACCAGTTCTTTTTCTTAGGCTGTGAGGCCCTGCGTTCAATTCTCTGAGCCTTTCTCATGGCTCTTAAACCCTTCTTGGTGAGCTGCGGCTGTGGCTGTGGCTGCGGCTGCGGCTCGCTGTTATATGCTGTGTAATTATTTTCATCATTATACATATCAATACATCTCCTTTGGTGTAATCTTTATCGCTTTCTATGTCTATGAGTATAGATGGAAATTGTGTACTTTTTGTGTAGCAAATAAGGAAAAAAAGTGATATTTTCATATACCGGGCATAAAAAATCCCGTCCATACTCTCATCCGGCGTATGAACGGGATAATAATCATTGGTTATATTGAATTATTCAACAAGACTCATCATGCTTTCTTTGAGGCCGGCAAGTTTCTTATCCGCATCCTCAAAGCTGTTTCCCTTAACACCCATATAGAACTTAACCTTTGGTTCGGTTCCTGAAGGTCTTGCACAGCACCATGCATTGTCTTCAAGGTCAAAATAGAGAACATTGGATTCAGGAAGACCTGTTGTGCCTGTACTTCCGTCAGCACGTTTAACAATATCTTTCTCATAATCCCTGAACTCAAGAACCTTATATCCTCCGATTTCTGCAGGAGGGTTGTTACGTAATTTCTCAAGCATTGCCTGAATCTCGGCAACTCCTTCAACACCCTTTCTCTCAAGAGATACAAGTGTCTCTCTGAAATATCCGTATTTCTCGTAAATCTTAAGCATCTGATCCCAGAGTGTAAGTCCCTGCTTCTTATAGTATGCAGCAGCCTCACAGAGCATAAGAACCGCAACAATGGCATCCTTATCCCTTGCATGTGTGCCTACGAGACAGCCGTAGCTTTCCTCGAATCCGAACATATACTCATAGGTATGATTCTGCTCAAACCACTTAATCTGCTCTCCGATATATTTGAAACCTGTAAGTACTTCGATAAGTTTAAGATTATATTCCTTGGCAATAACATCTGCGAGATTGGTTGAAACGATTGTCTTGACCAATGCACCGTTAGCAGGAATAAGTCCTTTCTCCTTCTTCTGGGAGAGAATGTATTCTGCGATAAGCATTCCCGACATGTTACCTGTGAATGACATATATTCACCTGTCTTGGAATCCTTGGCATATACTCCGAGTCTGTCGGCATCCGGGTCTGTTGCAAGAACAACATCCGCATTCTTCTCCTTGGCAAGTGCAAGTGCAAGTGTGAATGCCTTAGGATCTTCAGGGTTCGGATATCCTACTGTAGG
>ULYS01047174.1_pt1 | contig 12099 bp, 10 predicted proteins | sample 1962381 | NCBI WGS metagenome assembly ULYS01 (sample SAMEA4835869, study PRJEB28245) | human gut metagenome | biome: gut microbiome; material: fecal sample | place: Denmark | collected 2008
CGGAGTACCAGCGGGCGCTGGATATTCTGGAGGGACGCGGCACGGCCTATCGCCCTGACGGGTATGGTAATGTGACCACCGGCACCTGCGGAAACAGCGACTGTCTGCGCCTGTGCGGCGCCACGCTGTGCTGCAACGCGCTGGGCGTGCCCGTTTGCTTCTGCTGAATTTGTACACAACAGGGGAGGGTTTCCCTGTTCTACTAAAACAAAGGAGTTGATCCCGTGGTCAAGAGTATGACCGGTTACGGCCGCGCCCGCGAGATGCGAAGCGGCAGAGATATCACCGTGGAGGTGCGGTCCGTCAACAACCGCTATCTGGACTGCACTGTGAAGCTGCCCCGCGCCTATATTTTTGCGGAGGACGCCATCAAGACACGCGTACAGAAAGCGATCTCCCGCGGCAAGGTGGATGTGTTCGTCACCATTGACACCTCTGCGGCGGATGTGGCGGTGGTGCAGGTGAACGAAGGGCTGGCGAAAGGGTACTATGACGCGCTGATGCATCTGAAGAACAGCTTTGCGCTGCCCGGCGATGTGACGCCGGAGGTGCTGGCCAGGTTTCCTGATGTGCTGACGGTCACCAAGGCGGAGGATGATGTGGAGGCTATCGCCGCCGATATCTGCGCCGTGCTGGATGATGCGCTGGCGGCCTATAACGCCATGCGTACCGTGGAGGGTGAAAAGCTGGCGTTGGACGTTTCCTCCCGGGTGGATACCATTGAGGAGACCGTGAGCAAGGTGGAGGCGCAGTCGCCCCAGACGGTAGCGGCCTATCGCCAGCGGCTGGAAGCCAAGATGCAGGAGGTACTGCAGTCCACCACCATCGATGAGAGTCGTATCCTTACCGAGGCGGCTATCTTCGCTGATAAGGTGGCTGTGGACGAAGAAACGGTGCGCCTGCGGAGCCATATCGCCCAGTTGCGGGACATGCTGCAAAGCGGCGAGCCCGTGGGCCGAAAGCTGGATTTCCTGATCCAGGAGGTCAACCGCGAGTGCAACACCATCGGCTCCAAGTGCAACGACCTGACTGTGGCACGTGATGTGGTGAACATGAAGGCCGAGGTAGAGAAGATCCGCGAGCAGGTACAGAATATGGAGTAAGGAGGCCGGTATGCAGTTTATCAACATCGGCTTCGGCAACCTGGTGTCCGTCCAGCGGCTCATCGCCGTGGTCAGCCCGGACTCTGCCCCGGTAAAGCGCCTGGTGCAGGAATCCCGTGACCGTGGGATGCTTATCGACGCTACCTACGGCCGCAAGACGGCCTCGGTGCTCATTATGGACAGCGACCATGTGGTGCTGTCCGCCCTGGCGGCGGAGCGTCTGGCACCGCGCCTGGGATTGTCGGTAGAAGAATTGACAGAGGAGGATGAATGACCCTTGCATAAGATAGGAAAGACCTTTATTGTCTCCGGGCCCTCCGGTGTGGGTAAAAGCACCGTGCTGCACGCCCTGTTCCAGGGCCGTGATGACCTGTATTTCTCCGTATCCGCCACTACCCGTGCGCCCCGCGAGGGTGAGCAGGACGGTGTGGACTATCACTTCATTCAGGCGGACGCGTTCCGCGACATGATCGCCGCCGATGCCTTTCTGGAGTATGCCGAGTATGTGGGCAACTTCTATGGTACGCCCAAGATGTACGTGGACGACGCCATGGCCCGGGGCAAGGACGTGATATTGGATATCGAGCGCCAGGGCGCCGTGCAGGTGTGTGCCAAGCGGCCGGAGACGGTGCGTATTTTCATCGCTCCGCCCAGCTGGGATGAACTGGAGCGCCGCCTGACTGCCAGGGGGACCGATACGCCGGAGAAAATACAGAAGCGTCTGATCCGCGCCCAGGTGGAACTGGAGATGGCCGGCGACTATGACTATTTTGTGGTCAACGATACGGTAGAGAATGCCGTGAATGAGCTGCGGGCCATTATGTGCGCCGAGCACTGTAAACCAGCTGAGCGTATGTGCGCCATCCTCAGCGAAAAGTAAGTGTGTGAACCGACGCGGCCTGTCCGCGTATTTGGGCCGCCCCGCCTGGGCGCAGCCATACAAAACGAAAGGAATTGATCGTTATGTCTATGCTTTATCCCGCTATGAACAAGCTGACCGAGTACATCCCCAATCGCTACATGATGGTGAACGTGGTGGCACGCCGCGCCCGTCAGATCGCTGCCGAGGCCGAGGTCACCGGCGAGCCTCTGCCGGAGAAACCCGTGACGATGGCCATCGGCGAGGTGGCCGAGGGCAAGTACGTCAGCGACCCCGTTATCGAGGAAGACGAGGCCTGAGGTGGCGGTGATCGCCAAGGTGGCCGTACAGGCGGCTACCTACGCTATCGACAAGGCCTATGATTACCTGCTGCCGGAGGAAGTCGGCGGACAGGCAGGCTGCCGGGTGCTGGTGCCCTTCGGCCGCGGCAACCGGCTCACAGAGGCGATGATCCTCTCCCTGCATCAGGCGGTGCCGGACAAGCCGCTGAAGGCGGTCCGATCCCTGCTGGATGAAGAGCCGGTCATCACCGAAAGGGAGCTGCGGCTGGCGCTGTGGATGACACGCCGGTACTTCTGCACATTTTATGACGCGCTGCGTACCGTGCTGCCTGCCGCCGTATGGTACCATTACCGGGAGACTTGGTCCCTGGCACAGCCGCCGCTGGTGCCCACACGACAGGAGGCAGCGGTATGCCGCCTTTTGCAGGATGGCCCGCTGACCACGGATAAGCTGCGTCAGGCGCTGGGCGACGATGTTGAGCCGCTGCTGCGCCGCATGGCCAAATCGGGTGCACTGCACTGCAAAAAGGAGCAGAGCCGCAAGGTACGCGACAAGGTGGTACTGTTCGCCCGTCTCGCTGTTCCTGCTGAAGAGGCGTTGGCTCTGGCCGGTAAGTCCCAGCGGCGGCGCGAGGCAGTGACGTTTCTGGCTCAAAACGGGGAGACAGCACTGCACGATGTGACATATTTCACCGGCGTATCCCGCCAGACACTGAACGCTCTGGAGAAGTTGGGGGCGGTGGCATACCGGGAGCAAGAGGAATACCGAATATCTGAAAAACAATACACTGTAAAGGCGGATAGCTTGACGTTGAATTCCCAACAGCAGCACGTCTGTGACACGCTGCTTGCCCAGGTGCGGACGGAGACGCCCGGCGTCACGCTGCTGCGCGGCGTAACCGGCAGCGGCAAGACGGTGGTGTATATCCGGCTGGCACAGGAGCTGCTGAAAATAGGCAGGTCCGTGATGATCCTGGTGCCGGAGATCGCCCTGACGCCCCAGATGATGGCGCGGTTCACCGCGTATTTCGGCCACGAGGTGGCGCTGCTGCACAGCGGTTTGCGGATGACGGAACGTTATGATCAGTTCAAGCGACTACGGCGGGGCGAGGCCCATATCGTGCTGGGTACCCGGTCGGCGGTGTTTGCACCGCTGGAAAATCTGGGCCTCATCATCATGGATGAGGAGCAAGAGGGCTCCTATCAATCGGAAAACGCCCCTTGCTATCATGCGCGGGATGTGGCAAAATACCGCTGCGCTGCCGAGGGTGCGCGGCTGCTGCTGGGCTCGGCTACGCCCACGGTGGAGACGTTTTACCACGCGCAGCAGGGTGAGTACGATCTGCTGGAGTTGACGGAGCGCTACAACCGCCGCGCTCTTCCCGAGGTCCGAATCGCCGATCTGCGGCAGGAGCTGCGTGCCGGAAACAGCACCGTTATCAGCCGCCCACTGCAGGAGGAACTGGCAAAAAACATCGCTGCGGGGGAGCAGAGCATCCTATTCCTGAACCGCAGGGGAAGCAGCCGACAGCTGCTGTGTCCCCAGTGCGGCTATGTGCCGGAGTGCCCGCGGTGCAGTGTATACCTGACATACCACAGCGCCAATGACCGGCTGATGTGCCACTACTGCGGTTATTCACACGCTGCGCCGACGGTGTGCCCGGAGTGCGGCGGCACACTGAAGCATATTGGCTTTGGTACCCAGCGGGTAGAGGAGGAGCTACATGAGCTGTTCCCGGGAGTCGAGGTGCTGCGGATGGATGCGGACACCGTATCCGTGGGACATGAGGCACTGCTGAAGGAATTTGAGGAGAGGCAGATCCCCATTCTGCTGGGCACCCAGATGGTGGCCAAGGGGCTGGATTTTGCCAATGTGACGCTGGTGGGTGTGCTCAGCGCCGACCTGTCCCTATATGTGGATCACTACCGGGCGGCGGAGAGGACCTTCAATCTGTTGACACAGGTGGTTGGCCGTGCGGGCCGAGGCGACAAGGCCGGGCGGGCTGTGATACAGACCTACACACCGGAGAATGATGTGATACAGGCGGCGGCCGCCCAGGACTATCCGAGGTTTTACGACGCCGAGATCACGCTGCGCCGCCTGCGGCAGGACCCGCCCTTTGCGGATCAGTTCACCGTTACGGTGACGGGACCGGAGGAGACGCCGGTACGTCGGGCTATCGAGCTGCTGCGGCAGGGGATCGGAAATGCGGCGGAGAAGCCGCCCTACGACACGCTGGGGATACAGGTCATCGGGCCTGCGCCGGCGCCGGTGGTGAAGGTCAACGGCGTATACCGTTACCGCCTGCTGGTGCTGGGGCAGAATATCGCGCCGATTCGGGAGCTGCTGGCGGGGTTCATGCGAGCCTTTGTGCAGCGGCCCGAAAACCGAAGACTGCATATTTATACGGACTGCGATAAAATGGATTAGATCCAGGAAATACGAGGTAAGATTATGGCTTTACGAAAGATCGCGTTGGAGGGCGAGGCGTGCCTGAGCAAGGTGTGCCGCCCGGTTACAGATTTTAACAGCCGGCTGCATACGCTGCTGGACGACCTGGCAGATACACTGGCCGACTCCGGCGGCGTGGGCCTGGCCGCGCCCCAGGTGGGCGTACTGCGCCGGGTGTGCGTGGTGCTGGACGAGGAGGATCAGCTGATCGAGCTGGTGAACCCGGAGATCATCTACACCGAAGGGGAGCAGACTGGCCTGGAGGGCTGCCTGAGCGTTCCCGGGAAATACGGCGTGGTAACGCGGCCTGAGGTGGTGCGTGTCCGTGCCCAGGACCGGGACGGTCAGTGGTTCGAGGTCGAAGACGAGGGCCTGACGGCCCGATGCTTCTGCCATGAGATCGAGCACCTGGATGGTCATCTGTTCGTGGAGCATACCGACCGGCTCATGGAGGGCGAGGAGCTGCAGAAGTGGCTGGAGGCGCACGCCGACGAGTACGAGATCGAGGAAGAAGAGGACAAGTAATGCGTATTCTGTTTATGGGAACGCCGGATTTTGCCGTGGCGTCCCTCAAACGGCTGGTGGCCGACGGACACGACATCTGCGGCGTGTTCACCCAGCCGGACAAGCCGAAGAACCGCGGCATGAAATTGATCGCGCCGCCGGTGAAGGAATATGCTCTGACGCAGGGGCTGCACGTATACCAGCCGCTGAAAATGAAGGACGGTACGGCGTTGGAGCTGGTGCGGTCTCTTGCTCCCGAGCTGATCGTGGTGGCAGCCTACGGCCGTATCCTGCCGGAGGACATCCTGAACACGCCAAAGTACGGTGCCATCAACGTACACTCCTCCATCCTGCCGAAGTACCGGGGCGCGGCGCCCATCAACTGGGCGATCCTCAACGGCGACACGGTGACAGGCGTGTCCATTATGTATATGGCGCCGGAGCTGGATGCGGGAGATGTGATACTGTGCCGCGAGACGGCCATCGATCCGGACGAGGACGCGGTGGCGCTGACGGCGCGGCTGGCGGAGCTTGGCGCGGAAGCGCTGCATGAGGCCATCGGGCAGATCGAACGCGGCACCGTTACCCGGACGGCGCAGGATCACGCGGCGCACACCTACGCACCCATGCTGGATAAGAGCCTCTCGCCGATGGATTTCTCCCGGTCGGCGCAGCAGCTGCACGATCAGGTGCGGGGCCTGGTGCCCTGGCCCAGTGCGTCCATGGTGCTGGCAGGCAAGCCGGTTAAGGTCCACCGCACCGCGGTAGGCGGAGAGACCTCCGCCCCGGCGGGCAGCGTGGTGGAGGCGGACAAAAACGGCCTGGCCATTGCCTGCGGCGACGGCAGGCTGCTGCATGTTCTTGAATTGCAGGGTGAGGGCGGCAAGCGCATGGCAGCGGCGGATTATCTGCGGGGCCATCCGGTCCCGCTGGGCCTGTGACGCCCCGTGACGCGCGGGACGCGGCGCTGGAGGCGCTGCTGCAGATGGAGCGCCGGGGCGCGTGGTCTGACGGCAGCCTGAAGCGTATCGCGGCCCAGTCCGGGCTGGAGGCCCGGGACGCGGCGCTGTGTACCCGGATGACCTACGGCGTGGTGCAGAACCGGACACTGCTGGACTACTATATCGACCATTGGTGTACGCAGAAGGCCGCCCGGCTGGAACCGGTGGTGGCCTGCCTGCTGCGTTTGGGTATATATCAGATACTGTTCATGGACAAGGTGCCCGACCGGGCCGCTGTTCACGAGACAGTAGAGCTGACAAAACGCCGGGGCAAGACCCGTGCCACGGGCATGGTCAATGCGGTGCTGCGGAAATGTGCGTCAAGCAAAAATACTTTACCGCCATTGCCGCAGAATAGCTTTGTTTCCAAAGCAGCGGTGCAGTACAGCCATCCCAGGTGGTTGGTGGAGCGCTTGACGGCTTTGGTCGGCGAGCAGGAGGCCGAGGCGTTCCTGCGGTTGGATAACGAGCCTGTTCCCACGGTGATACAGGTCAATCCGCTGAAGACCACGCCGGCGGAATTGGAAAATGAGCTGCGATCGGACGGTGTTCGTCTGACGCCCCATCCCTGGCTGGAGGGCTGCTTTGAAGTCACCGGTACCGGCGATTTGGAGCGCCTGTCCGCCTTTGCGTCGGGACGCTGCACGGTGCAGGATGCCGCGGCGCGTTTGGCGGCCATTGCCGCCGGACCGAAGCCCGGCGACCGGGTGCTGGATGTGTGCGCCGCCCCTGGCGGCAAATCCTTCGCCATGGCCATGCAGATGGAGAACCGGGGCGATATCCTCTCCTGTGACATTCACCCCCACAAGCTGAAGCTCATCGAAAACGGTGCGGCACGGCTGGGAATCACTATCATCCGCACAGCGCTGGCCGATGGGCGGGAGCGTCACGCCGGCTGGGTGGAGCAGGCCGATGTGGTTCTGGCCGATGTGCCGTGCTCCGGCCTGGGCATTATCCGGAAGAAACCGGATATCCGCTGGAAGGATCCGGCGCAGCTGGCACAGCTGCCCGCCGTCCAGCTGTCGATATTGAACAACGTGTCCGCCTACGTCCGTCCCGGCGGCGTGCTGGTGTATGCCACCTGCACCGTCCTGCCGGAGGAAAACGGCGGCGTGGTGTCGGCCTTTTTGGACGTACACCCGGACTTTGCGAAAGAGGAATTTACCCTGCCCGGTATCGGAAGCTGTCCCGGTGATGTGACACTGTGGCCCCAGCGGACCGGCACCGATGGATTTTACATCTGCCGTATGCGCCGCAGGGGATAACGTCAAGGAGCGAATTGCATGACCGACATCAAATCCATGACCGAGCGTCAGCTGGCCGACTTTTTTAAGAATATGGGACAGCCGGCTTTCCGTGCCAAGCAGGTATTCACCTGGCTGCACCGTGGCGTGCGCTCCTTTGACGAGATGACCGACCTGTCCAAGCCGCTGCGTGCCCAGCTGGCCGAGATGTGCTTCATTACAGCGCCGACCGTGGCCCGGAAGCAGACCTCAAAGCTGGACGGGACCGTTAAATATTTGTGGGAGCTGGCCGACGGCAACTGCATCGAGACAGTCCTCATGCAATACCACCACGGCAACACCGTATGCATCTCTTCCCAGGTGGGCTGCCGTATGGGCTGCGCCTTCTGCGCCAGCACCATCGCCGGCAAGGTCCGGGACCTGCGGCCATCTGAGCTGCTGGACCAGGTGTTGTTTACCCAGCTGGACAGCGGCCTGCCTGTCTCCAACATCGTGCTCATGGGTATCGGCGAGCCGCTGGACAACATGGACAATGTGCTGCGCTTTTTGGAGCTGGTCAACAGCCCCCACGGGATGAACATCGGTATGCGGCATATCAGCCTGTCCACCTGCGGCGTAGTGCCGGGGATCGACGCGCTGGCGGATCGGCAGCTTCAATTAACGCTGTCTGTCTCCCTTCACGCGCCGGACAGCGAGACCCGCAGCCGCATTATGCCGGTGAACCGGGCGTATGATGTAGAGACGCTGTTTGCCGCCTGCCACAGATACTTCCAAAAGACCGGGCGGCGCATCAGCTTTGAGTATGCCATGATCGACGGCGTCAACGACCACGACTGGCAGGCGGAGCTGATCGCGAAAAAGCTGAAGGGTATGCCGGGCCACGTGAACCTGATACCCCTGAACGACGTGGTGGAGAGCCCGTATAAGCCCAGCAGACGCATCGGCGCTTTCCAGCAAAAGCTGGAGAGTTTGGGTGTTACCGCCACGGTCCGCAGAAGCCTGGGCGGCGATATCGACGCCTCCTGCGGCCAGCTGCGGCGGAAGGAAATGCAGGAACGCGGCCAACTGTGAGACACGGACTCTTTACGGAATAAAGGATGTGAGCGACTATGAAAATGTGGGGGATCACCAATACCGGGTTGGTGCGGAGCGAGAATCAGGACGCCTACGCCGTGTTCGAGGCCGGCGCATTCCACGCGGCCGTGGTGTGTGATGGTATGGGCGGCACCAACGGCGGACAGGTGGCCAGCGCCATCGCCGTAGCCCGGTTCGAAAAGGAGCTGCGCGACAACCTGCGGGACGATATGGACATCCCGCAGCTGCGGCAGGCAATGCTCAGCGCTATCGCCTGCGCCAATGACGCCATCCGGCAGGAGGCGGCGCGGAACGCGGAGTACCAGCACATGGGTACCACGCTGGTGTGCGCCGTGGCCCGGTCCGACATGGCGATTATCGGCAACATTGGCGACAGCCGTGCCTATCACATCACGCCGGAGGGAATTTTCCAGATATCCCGCGACCACTCGGTGGTGGAGAATATGGTGGCCAAGGGTGACCTGACGCCGCTGGAGGCCCGAACGCACCCCAACCGCAATCTCATCACCCGGGCACTTGGCCCGGACATCCACGCCAAGGCGGATACCTTTGAGCTGCCCTGGCACAAGGACGAGTTCCTGCTGCTCTGTTCCGACGGACTGGTGAACACCGTCTCGGATCAGGAGATGCTGTTTGAGGTCCTCCACGACGGGGATGTAAATGAATGTCTTGACCATTTGCTGCAAATATCGCTTCAGCGGGGCGCACCGGACAACATCACGGCAGTGCTGCTGCTGAACGGGGAAGGGAGATGACCACATGGATCAGTATATCGGAAAAATGCTGGACGATCGCTATGAAATACTGGAACTGATCGGCTCCGGCGGTATGGCCAATGTCTATAAGGCCCGGTGCCACCGGCTGAATCGCCTTGTGGCCATCAAGATACTGAAAAGCGACCTGGCGGACAACGCGGATTTCCGCCGCCGGTTCCACGATGAGTCCCAGGCGGTAGCGCAGCTGAGCCACGCCAACATCGTGTCGGTGTATGACGTGTCCACCAACCCGGACAGGGAATACATCGTCATGGAGCTGATCGACGGCATTACCCTGAAGCAGTACATGGAGCGCCGCGGGCGCATGGACTGGCGGGAGTCGCTGCATTTCATCACCCAGATCATGCGCGGTTTGAGCCACGCCCACAGCCGCGGCATCATCCACCGTGATATCAAGCCCCAGAATATCATGGTCCTGCGGGACGGCAGCGTGAAGGTGGCTGATTTCGGCATTGCCTGCCTTGCCAACCAGGGGCAGACACTGACCCAGGAGGCGCTTGGCTCCGTGCACTACATCTCGCCGGAGCAGGCCCGGGGCGACCGTATCGACGCGCGCTCGGATATCTATTCCGCCGGTGTTGTGCTGTATGAGATGCTCACCGGACGCCTGCCCTTTGAGGGCGACAGCGCCGTATCCGTGGCCATCCAGCACCTGAGCTCCGTGCCCCTGGCGCCCCGGGATATCGATCCCAGTATCCCCGAGCCGCTGGAGCTGATCTGCATGAAGGCTATGAACAGCGACCCCAACAAGCGCTACGCCTCGGCGGATGCTATGATCGAGGACCTGGAGAAGTTCCGCCGGGACCCCTCTGTGGATATGGACTATATCCGGCAGGAGCTGACTGCCCCTGCCGCGGATACCGAGCCCACTATGCCCCTGCCCACAGCCCAAGTGGCCTCCGCCGTAAAAAAACACACCGGCGAGCTGCGCCGGGAACGCGAGGAGGAAGAGGAGCCGCCCCGCCGGGATAAGAAGTCTATTGCCATCATCGCCGGGATCTTTGCTGCGGCGGTGCTGCTGGTTGTGCTGCTGTTCAAGCTGATACTGGGTGATTTCGGCCCTGCCGGCAGCAACAAGAGCTACCCCGTGCCCGATATCCGCGGCAAGACTGTGGAGGAGGCCCAGGAGATGGAGGGCGTAAAGGATATCTTCCTGATCGAGGTACAGGGTACCCGCACCACAGAGGAATACCAGCCGGGGCAGATCGTCGAGCAGGATCCAACTGCCGGCCGCACCCGAAAGAGCAATCTGGTCATTCAGGTCTATGTGGCCGCCGAGCCGGAGAAGGTGCCGATGAAGGACCTGGTGGGCATGGAGTACCGGCAGGCGCGCGTGCTTCTGACCGATATGGGTCTGGATCTGAAGATCACCACGGAAACCGTGTCCTCCGACAAATACGGCGCGGACGCCGTGATCGAGACAGTCCCTGCCGCCGACGAGCCGCTGGTGGCCGGACAGACGGTGATCCTGCGGGTCAGCACCGGACCGGAAACGGTGACGGTGCCTACCTTCACCGGTCAGGATATCGCCAACGCAGTGCAGAATGCTCAGGACCTGGGCCTTACTGTGGGTGAGATCACCTATGACACATTCAGCTTTGCGCCCCAGGGTCAGGTGATCGAGCAGAGCATTGATCCCACCAGCGAGGTTCCCGGCGGTACAAAGATCAGCTTCACTGTCAGCGGACAGAAGAACAGCGACGACGCCACAGCGGCCCGGGTGGTGGAGTTTACCATGCCCAGCGATATGGAGGGTATGATCAAGGTGGAGTTCGAGCAGGACAGCGTGACTCTGGACAGCCAGTACATCAACGCCTCCATGGGAACGGTGACATATACCTTCACCGGCAAGACTGGGACCAGTTCTAACGTCTGTGCCGTCTTTACCAGCATGAACACCGGGGCCACCAAGGTCTCCGCCATTCAGGAGATACGCTTTTGAGTCGGGGCCGCATTGAGAAGGCCCTCAGTGGTTTCTACTATGTAAATACCGGAGCCGAGATGCTGCAATGCCGCGCCCGCGGAAAGTTCCGCCGTGAGGGCATGAGCCCGCTGGTGGGCGACTGGGTCCAGGTCCGCGACCTGGGCGGGGGCGAAGGCTTTGTGGAGGCTGTGGAACCGCGCCGCAATGTGTTTTCCCGTCCCGCCGCCGCCAATGTCGATCAGCTGGTCATCCTGGCCTCCGCCGCCATCCCTGTGACGGAGCCGTATCTCATTGACCGCATTTCCGCCATCGCCGCCCTGAAGGGCTGTCAGGTGCTGCTGTGTCTGAACAAGTGCGATCTGAACACGGCGGACGAGTTGTATGACATCTACAGTCACTCCGCCCTGCCGGTGCTGCGTATCAGCGCCGAGACAGGGGAGGGACTGGAGACGCTTCGCGCCGCCATCGCCGGAAAGCTGAATGCCTTTACCGGGAACTCCGGCGTGGGGAAGTCCAGCGTGCTGAATCGGCTGCTGCCGGAATTGCATTTGCCGGTGGGCGAGGTCAGCAAGGCTCTGGGCCGCGGCCGCCACACCACGCGCCATGTGGAGCTGTTTGCTTTGGGCTGCGGCACCTATGTGATCGACACACCGGGTTTTTCCTCCTTTGATACAGAGGAAATGGACCTGGAGCTGAAGGCGCACCTGCCGGAGACGTTCCCCGAATTTGCGCCCTATGTGGACCAATGCCGCTTTACCGGCTGCACCCACACAAAAGAAAAGGGCTGCCGTGTGCTGCAGGCTGTGCAGGACGGTGATATCCCCGCCAGCCGCCACAGG
>ULYS01048015.1_pt1 | contig 12079 bp, 10 predicted proteins | sample 1962381 | NCBI WGS metagenome assembly ULYS01 (sample SAMEA4835869, study PRJEB28245) | human gut metagenome | biome: gut microbiome; material: fecal sample | place: Denmark | collected 2008
GAAATGAATTTGTATTTGGATATATGAGGAGAAAAGTTTATCTCATCACACACCAGCGAGGTTCAAAAGGAAAAAGGAGACAATCATGTCGAAGTTACGTTATCATATCGCAGTCATGGCTGCAAAATTCAGCAAAGTCATCATCCGCCTTTCGGGGCGCAACGGCACGCATACCCCAGGCGTTGTTGCCAGAAAAATCTGCCCGGATTTCATGGCGCAGGCACCGAAGGCACCGCTCTGTATCTGCGTGACAGGTACGAACGGTAAGACGACCGTATCAAACATGCTGACCGATATGCTGGAGAAGGAAGGCAAGAAGGTAGTCAGCAACCGGACCGGTTCGAATATCGTGCCGGGCTGTGTGACAAACCTGTTGAACAGCGTCAACTGGCTTGGCAGATGCCGCGTGGACGCAACTGTATTTGAGGTGGACGAGCGTGCATCCCGTCTGATTCTTCCATATGTAAAGCCGGATTATCTCGTCGTGACGAACCTGTTCCGTGATTCACTGAAGCGAAACGCACATCCGGATTACATTTTCAGTGTCATTGACACATACTGCCCGGACACAACGAAGCTGATCTTAAATGCAGATGAGCAGTGCAGCAGCAACTTAAAGCCGAATAGTGAGCATGTTTATTTCGGAATCGGAAAGCAGGACGATGACAAGACGGAGCCATACAACCTGATCGCTGATTATACATTGTGTCCAAAATGCGGTACGAAGCTGAAGTTCAACTACCTTCGTTATCATCATATTGGAAATGCTTATTGTCCAAACTGCGATTACAAGTCTGCAGATGCAGATTATCTTGCAACGAAGGTCGACAAGGAAGGCAAGAAGTTAATTGTCCGTGAAAAGGATGGAAATGAGATCGAATACGCACTGATCCATGATGCGTTGTTTAATATTTATAATGAATTGACTGTAATTACGATGATGCGGGAGCTTGGATATTCTTCCGATGAGGTGAAGAAGCGGATCGCAGAGATCCATGTGCCGGAATCCCGTTACAGCGAGACGAAGGTCGGAAATGTGACAGTCGTTCAGGCACTCAGCAAAGGACAGAGCGCAGTCAGCTCCTGCCGTACGTTCGAGTATGTGGCAGAAGAGCCTGGTAAGAAGGTCATCATGATCGCAGAGGATGACTTCAGCGACAGACAGAAGAGTATCGAGTTTATCGGCTGGATCTACGACCTTGAATACGAGCAGTTTGCAAGAGACGATGTAATGCAGGTAGTCTGCTGTGGACCAAGATGTCTCGATCACCGTGTGCGTGCGCTGATCGCCGGAATCCCGGAGGAGAAGATCGCGTGGGATCTCGATGAGGTTGCAGCGGTCGATAAAGTAAAGTTAGAGGGCGTTGATAAGGTATATATCTTATACGACTGCGATACCTATGGTATTTCCTGCAAGATGAAGCAGAAGCTTTTGAAGAGACTGGAGGATGAAAAATAATGAAGATTGAAATCCTTTATCCGGAGCTTTGTACCTTATATGGTGACAAAGGAAATATGCAATACTTGAAGCTCTGCTTACCGGATGCAGAATTTGTAGAGATAACACTGAATGCGAAGCCGCTGTTTCTGACAGAGGATATTGATCTGGTATATATGTGCTCAATGAGCGAGAAGAGTCAGGAAGTGATCTTAAGCCGTCTGCTTCCTCTGAAGGAAGAAATCTTCCGTGCATTTGATGCAGAGAAGACGGTATTCTTATTCGTTGGAAATGCGCTCGAACTGCTTGGCAAATACATCAAGCGGGAAGATGGCAGCAAGGTGGAGGCACTGGCGTACTTAAACAGCTATTCGGTCAGACAGACACCGAACCGTTTCAATACATTGATGAAGGCAAAATTCGATGATATTACATTGCTTGGTTATACAAGCCGTTTCTCCCATACATTTGGAATCCCGGAGCAGGAGAGCTTTTGTAAGGTTGAGATGGGAACCGGTATGAATCCGAAGTCGGTATTTGAAGGTATCCGCAAAGGAAAGATTCTTGCGACTTACATGCTTGGACCAATCCTTGTAGCAAACCCGGATTTCACACATTACCTTCTGCGTATGTTAGGCGCAGATATGGAGAAAATACCGTATGAAGATGCGATGCGGGATGCCTATAACCAGAAAATGAAGGAGTTTGAAAAGCCGGATTTGGAATTATCTTAAGTCTGAAATACAGAATTCATTCTTTTTTCACTTGCGAAGTGAGAGAATGAGGAGTATATTATAGCTTGATTATGAAGAAAATGAGTCACACAGAGTAGGAGGTACGAGTGTATGACTGACGTTGAAGTATTTGAGAATTATGAATCAGAGGTACGTTCTTATTGTAGAAGCTTCCCTGCGGTCTTTACGACTTCAAAGGGTTCGATCATGAAGGATGAGAACGGAAAGGAATATATAGATTTCTTCTGCGGAGCAGGAGCCTTAAACTATGGACATAACAATGACTATATTAAGGAAAAGATGGTTGCATACCTGATGAGTGATGGAATTATGCATTCGATGGATATGATGACTGTTCCGAAGAAAGAGTTTTTGCAGTTCTTTGAAGAAAAGGTGTTACAGCCAAGAGGATTGAATTTCAAGGTAATGTTCCCTGGACCAACCGGAACCAATGGCGTAGAGGCTGCATTGAAGCTGGCGCGTAAAGTAAAGAAGAGAAATCAGATCTGGGCACTCATGGGATGTTTCCATGGTATGACACTTGGCGCATTGTCTCTCACAAGTGATGCGGGCAGCCGTGGCGGCGCAGGTGTATGTCTGAATGATGTTACACATATTCCGGCACCATATATGTTCCCGGAGCTTGATACAATCAAATATATGGAGACATTGCTTACGGACGACCACTCAGGTGTGGAGAAACCGGCAGCAATCATTATCGAGACCGTACAGGCAGAAGGAGGCGTGCATGTATTTTCCAATGAATATCTGCAGGGTGTCCGTGCGTTGTGCGATAAGTATGATATTTTGATGATCGTGGATGATATTCAGGTAGGCTGTGCGAGAACAGGAACCTTCTTCTCGTTCGAGCGTGCAGGTATCGTACCGGATATGTTCGTAATGTCGAAGTCCATCGGTGGATATGGTATGCCATTTGCTCTGACAATGTTCAAGCCGGAGTTAGATATCTGGTCACCGGGCGAGCACAACGGAACGTTCCGTGGCAACCAGCTTTCTATGGTTGCAGCGAAGGCAGGACTGGAATATATGCTTGACCATAAGGTTGAGGCTGAGGTAAAGCGCAAAGAGGGAATCATCCGCAAATATATGGATGAGAACATTGCAAGACCGGGTGTGGAGATCCGGGGAATCGGCTGTATCTGGGGCGTCCAGGTTGCAGATGGAAAGCTTGCTTTGGCAATCTGTAACAAGTGCTTTGAAAAGGGATTGATCATGGAACGTGCAGGCCGAGATAACAATGTGTTGAAGCTGATGCCGGCGCTTGTGGCAACGGATGACGAATTGATGCGCGGACTGGATATCATCAGAGATTCAATGAATGAATTGATGTAAGAATTGTACAGAGATAATCTGTGAAGAAAGTAAATCGAGCAGGATGTATGAACCTGCTCGATTGTGTTTTATTTTAGATAATTTTGATGTACTTGAAAAATGGAAAGGTATGATAGATTGTATGGAACCTTGGATGGGAAGAACAGCAGCCGTCGTAGATCTTGGTATGCTGAAAAATAACTTAGCAGAGATCCGCAAGAAATTAAAGCCGGGTGTCGAACTCATGGCGGTTTTAAAGGGTGACGGATACCGGCACGGCGCGGAAGGATTGTATCCGACATTGAAAGCCTGCGGCGTGACCAACTATGCGGTTGCATTGTGGAGCGAGGGTGTTGCCTTGCGGGAGCATGGCGCGACAGAGCCGATTCTTGTGCTTGGAGATACCAGAGATTATGACTTAGATGAGGCAGTCCGTTACAATCTGGACTTTCCAGTATTCTCGGTGGAATATGCGAAGACGGTTGCCGAGGCAGCGAAACGGCAGGGAAGAAAGCAGAATATACAGATCAAGCTCGACACCGGAATGAGCCGGATCGGGTTCCCGGATAACGATGAGACGCTTGAAGCAATCAAGGAGATTTCACAGATGGAATCCCTGAATATGACAGGCATTTTCACGCATTTTGCACGTGCAGATGAGTACGATCATAAGAGTGCAGGGAAGCAGCTTGACCGCTTTCTGCGTATGACAGAGAAGTTAAAGGAAATGGGAATCACATTTCCGAAGTATCATGTGGCGAACAGCCCGGCGATTTTGCTGATGCCGGATTCGCAGCTCGATATGGTACGTGCCGGAGATATCTTATATGGCTTGAATCCAATCGACGAAGAAGGGTTCAAAAAAGAGAACTTCAAGGAGATTTTGAGCTGGTACACGTATGTGGTTATGGTGAAGGAGGTTCCGACAGGAACGGAGGTTGGTTATGGCGTCACATTCGTGACGAAGCGTCCGACGAAGATCGCAACCCTGCCGGTTGGATTTGCGGATGGATACCGGAGAGATCTGTCGAACCGAGGAAAGGTGCTGATCCGTGGACAGGAAGCACCGATCATCGGAAGAGTCTGTATGGATCAGTGTATGGTCGATGTGACAGATATCCCGGATGTACAGAGAAACGATCAGGTGACGCTACTTGGCGGAGACCTTTCCATCCAGTGGATGGCAGATCTGCTTCAGACAAATGTCGATGAGATTGTATGCAATATCTCCCAGCGTGTACCGCGTGTCTATATTGATTCCACACAGGAATCATAAGTTCGTAGTAGAAAGAGGAAAGTTATGCAACAGGAAAACCGTGTAAGAAATGCCTCGCGAAATGTTGTGTTTGGCATGTTTTTGAAAGGCTATCAGATACTGCTTCCATTTATCATGCGTACAGCAATTATGTACTACATGGGCGATGGGTATCTCGGCTTAAACAGCTTGTTTGGTTCGGTGCTGTGGGTGTTGAACCTTGCGGAGTTGGGCGTTGGTTCAGCGATGGTTTATTCCATGTACCAGCCGATTATCGACAATGATAAAGAGCAGATCTGCGCGTTGTTAAAATTATATCAGAAATATTACCGGATCATCGGACTGGTAATCGCAGTCGTTGGCGGAATTCTGACGCCGTTTATTCCGTATCTTGTAAAGAGTGATATGCCGGAGGGCGTGAGCATCTATGTCGTGTATCTGCTCAATCTGTTCTGTACCTGTATGTCGTACTGGCTGCTCGCGTACAAGAACAGTCTGCTGACTGCACACCAGAGAAATGATGTAGCGAGCAAGGTCATGCTTGTGACGAATACGTTCCAGTATGCGGCACAGTTAGTTGTCGTTATGACAATCGGTGATTATTATATCTATCTGATTGTACAGATCTTCACACAGATCGTTACGAATCTGGTAACGGCATATTTTGCGAATAAGATGTATCCGGAATATAAGGCAGTCGGAAAGCTGCCGAAGGAGACAGTAAAGAAAATCAATAACCGTATCAGAGATCTCTTCACCATGAAGGTGGGACAGGTCATTGTATCTTCGGCGGATACGATTGTTATATCTGCATTTTTAGGACTTGCAGCGAATGCATTTTACAATAATTATTACTATGTGCTGACTGCGGTAACCGGAATCATGAATGTGGTGTTTGTATCGTGTACCGCAGGTATCGGAAACAGCATTCTGGTGGAGACGGAAGAAAAAAATTATACGGATTTGAAGAAGCTTTCATTTATCATTATGTGGCTTGCAGGTATGTGCAGTGCGGTTATGCTCTGTCTGTATCAGCCGTTCATGCGGCTCTGGGTAACAGAGAAGCGAATGCTTCCATTTGCAGTCGTTGTTTGCATGGTTGTGTATTTCTTCATCAGCCAGGTAAACCAGATTCTGATCACTTACAAAGATGCAGCGGGAATCTGGCATGAAGACCGGTTCCGTCCACTTGTGACGGCACTTGTGAATCTGGTGCTGAATATTATTCTTGTACAGTTTATTGGTATCTATGGTGTTATCCTGTCTACCGTTATTTCGGTGCTGGCTGTTGGTATGCCGTGGATTCTGCACAACCTGTTTACGGTATTATTTAAGCGGAATGCATGGGAATATATACGGAAGCTTCTGTATTATACAATCGTGACAACGATTGTATGTACACTTACCTATCTGGTTGCAAGCCAGATACCGGGCGTTGGAATTCTGGCGCTGATCCTGAAGGCAATCGTGTCTGTGATCGTGTCAAATCTGTTGATGTTTGTGGCTTATTTCAAGATGGGAGAGTTTGCAGAAGTAAAGAAACTTGTGATACGCGTATTGAAGAGACAGGCTTAATGTGGGGCGGCAGCAACCATGTGAGCGGGAAGGAGAACATATGAGGAAGTTAAAATTATGGGTGGCGTGTGCGATGGCGGCAGCGATGCTTGCACTGACTGCATGCGGAAAAGAAGATAAACTGGTGCTGGTGACAACCGAAGCGGCAGCGTCACAGAGTGATGCGACAACGACCGAAGATATTCTGGCAGATATCCGGGAGGAAGCAGAGAATACAACGGAAGAGGAAAAGAAGCGCGAACCCGCTTCAGAGGAAGATAAGAAGGTCACGATGGAAGCAATCTATGATGCAAACAAAGGGGATACATTGCTTGCGGGTGGAAACAATTACAGCTTGAATACAATCTATTACAGTGATGGTGTTGAGGTGTATTCGGAATATCAGTTCCTTGGGTTTGCCGAGGACGGCACGTATCTGCAGGCGTACGAGGATTCAAATGGAATCGTGCAGGTGCTTGATAAAGAATATGGTTATTGGTATCTGATTGATGAGGACAAGACGTGTTATGCATTGATCTATCCGGAACCAAATGTGGCAGATGCGATCATCAACACGAATCACAACGATATGATTATCTCCCTTACAGAGGCGGATCAGACGATCAAGGATATCTACCGTGAGGACGGAGATCTGGTTGTGGAGACAAATTATAAGAATGACAACGCATCTTATGTATTCCAGTATGTTCTGGATGACAATTACAAGGTGCTTGAATATTATTGTTACGATGCCAATGGGGAAAAGGTATCATATTCCTGGGTGACAGAAGGAAATTCTTATACATATCCGGAGGCAATCGCGACCGCACACGAGTCTATGATGACGCGGACAGTTACGTTCAAGATTTTAGAGGGAAAAGGACTGGAGAGCAGTTATACAGTTCCAGTGGACAAACCGGTACAGCTTGCATTGCTGGAATATAAAGCATACACGGATGAGGCATGCACGACAACTTGGGAAGAGACCGCCGACGATTCAGGCATGTATACCGATGAAGTTATCTATCTCAAACGTGAAGGTGCGGACACAACAGAGGGAACAACGGAAGATTCGACGACAAATCCGTAAATCTCTTTACAAATCAGTGGGATATGTAGTATACTACGGGTAAGAACGAATAGTAGGAGAATGTAAAAAGGAAGTGAGAATATGAGTATGAATATTAGCAGCAATTTTTTTAATAGCATGCTTGGAACATCTTCCAGCAATTCAAGCAGTGGATTGATGGGACTTCTCAGCGATTACAACTCCATTCGGAACGGCAGTTATCTGAAGCTTGCAAAGCATTATTATTCGAACGATAGTGCGAAGAAGGCAACGCAGAAGCAGTTTTCCAAGAGTAACATAGAGACGAAGACAGAGGATACTGCGACAAAGACGGCATCCGAGGATGCATGGAAGGATCTGAAAACATTGAAGGATGAGAAGCTGTATCAGAGTGCGGATACAGATAAGATCCAGAAGAATGTAAAGAGCTTTGTCAGCAATTACAACAGTGTGATGGAGAGTGCACAGAATTCAGATAAATCAGGCGTACTGAAGGATGCATCCAGACTGGCTTCTCAGACTGGAAATTATACAAGTGCATTAGCCAAGATCGGAATTACGGTAAAAAGTGATAACACACTTGCATTTGACGAGGAGGCATTTGCATCCGCAGATATGTCGGATGTGAAGAAACTGTTTGCCGGAGATTTCTCTTTCGGCAGTAATACACAGAGTCGTATGTTGCAGCTTGCAAGCGATGCATCTGCAAATTCATCGTCTGTATTTTACAATCAGTACGGAGCAGTGGCAGGCGCGTCAGTTGGAAGCTTCTACGATAGCTTATTCTAATTAGCAGAGACAGAAATATATAGTTCAATCTCCCCAAGAGGATTGATAATAAGAATGGGAAGATCCGCGGGTTGACTGTGGATCTTCTTCTTTTGTCTGGAAATGGGAGGACTGGTGCAATATGGCAAAAATACGAATCGACAAATATTTGGCAGATGCGGGTTTTGGCAGCCGAAAGGATGTGAAAGGACTGCTGAAGGCAAAACAGGTCACCATAAATGGTGAGACGTGTGTCCATGCGGAGGAAAAGCTGGAACCGGCGCAGGATGTTGTCTGTGTGCAGGGTAAAATGGTCGTGTATGAGAGTTTTTCTTATTATATGCTGCATAAACCACAGGGGGTGGTGTCTGCAACGAAAGATGCACATGAAAAAACAGTTGTGAATCTTATTACAGAACAAAAACGACGCGATTTATTTCCGGTAGGACGGCTGGACAAAGATACGGAAGGGCTGTTGCTTTTAACCAACGATGGAAAGCTGTCAAATGATCTGCTGGCACCGGGAAAGCATGTGGAAAAAACCTATTATGCAAGGATCAAAGGCATGGTCACGAAGAAGGAGGTCGCTGCTTTTGCTGAGGGTGTAGATATCGGAGATGAGCTGCTCACAGCACCAGCTGAACTGAAGATTCACAAGGCAGGGAGCGAAAGTGAGATCGAAATTACGATCACAGAGGGGCGGTATCATCAGATTAAACGAATGTTTGAAGCGGTAGGTATGCAGGTGCTATATTTAAAGCGTTTGCGTATGGGACCGTTGTATCTGGATGAGTCGCTTGCGTGTGGTGAATATCGGAAACTTACCACAGAGGAAATCCAGAGCCTGAAAAACAGAGAAGAATGGTAAATCGTTTGTGAAATACGAGAAAGTATGTTGACATATGAGGTAGAAAAAGTATAAACTGTAAAGAAGGTATTGCAATTTTGCAGGAGGAAACGATATGGACGAAAATAAGAATCCGGAATCCAGATATGACGTGGATGAAGAAGAGGGTGCCACCACCGTATTACGTGCGATGGATGCAGAAACTGAGGACGAAGAAGAGGGCGCGACAACGGTATTGCGCGCAGAAGATATGCCACCTGAGGATGACGATGATACGGAAGGTGCAACGACGGTTCTGACTGGACCAGAACCAGCGATGATGGGTGCAGCACCAGCACCGGGCGCACCACAGTTTGAGGACAAGACACAGATGCTTCCACCACAGGGAGCGCCGATGGGAATGCCGATGGGACAGATGCCGAACGGACCGATGGGAGCACCAATGGGACAGATGCCGAACGGACCGATGGGAGCGCCAATGGGACAGATGCAGAATGGAGCGATGGGAGCACCAATGGGACAGATGCCAAATGGACCAATGGGAGCACCGATGGGTATGATGCCGAATAACGGACAGATGCCGCCGATGAATGGTGGAAAGCCGCCAAAGGCGCCGAAACCACCGAAAGCTCCGAAGGAGAAAAAACCGAAGGCACCAAAACAGCCAAAAGTAAACAAAGATGGTTCACCAAAGAAGAAAAAGACAGGTCTGATCGTGGCTATCTGCGTCGTTGTGGTATTGGCACTGGGCGCAGGCGCATATTTCCTGTTCTTTACGCCAGAGAAACGGTATGAGAGGAAGATGGATGTTGCTGAGAAGGCGATGACAGACAGCAATTACGAAGAAGCTGTCACGGCGTATGAAGCAGCACTTGGTATCTTTGATGACCGGGTTCCGGCTATGAACGGTTTGTTATCCGCACAGATTAGTGCCGGTGAAAGCGATGGGGCAAGAGAGAATTTCACAGAGTTCCGTACAACAATCACGGGCTTTGATGCAGATAAAGTAACAGAGAACAGTGAGGATATCGTAGCATTCTATGAATACGCAGATGATCTTTACAGTGATACGGATTCTCTGATCGATGCATATAAGGAAGGGTATAACCTGACAAATGACAACGGTCTGAAGAAGAACCTCGTAACCGCATATGTAGACCGTGCCGATGCAATGGATAACTCTGATTATGAAAATAAGATTGCTGCTTATGGAGATGCTTTAGATCTCGACAGTACGAATGAGTCGGCTCTGAGTGGAAGAAAGGCATGTGCATATGCTGTTTTGGATGATATGATGGATGCACAGCAGTATGATCAGGCAGAATCCTTTATCAATACATATGCGGACAGCATGTCGGATGTGGACTTCTCTTCTTATACAGAGAAGATTGAGTCAGAGCGTGCGTTGATGACAGCCAGACATGATCTGATGGAGCAGGTAATCAGCCTGATGTCAGCTTCCGATTATGCAGGCATGATGGACGTGGATGGTTCCGATAATGCAAGTACAGTTGTTGCAAATATGGACGGTGATTCTTATGTTTATGCAACGGATGGCTATGACAGCTCCTATACAGGAAAAGCTGCGGGCGTTTACACATATTCTACTTTGTTGAGTTCTGGCTATTACTTCTATTATGGTGATTACGAGAACGGTGTGCGAAGTGGACAGGGAACGATGTTCGTCAAGATGGATGGTTATAATCAGGCATATCTGGTTTATGAAGGTGCATGGAGCAACGATAAACCGAACGGTGCAGGTACTGAGACATCTGTCAACGAGGACGCTGGCGATGAGCTTGTAACGGTAACCCGTTCTGGTAATCTGGTAGATGGATTGTTTGATGGAGAGGTAACTGTATCGCTTGTATCGAACGATGAAGAGTATGGTGGAACTTACACAGGTACATTTACTGCATCGAACGGTGATGCACCGGATATCCGTGAGAATTATCCGGATCTGGATTTTAGTGATGTATCGGAAGATAAGACAGTTTATGTGGTACTGGAATGTGACGGTTCACCAATGTACTGGCACTTCTCAAAGGGATCAGCCGCAAAGCTCGGTATACATACTTTTGGGAACTAAGATAAAAATAAATGGTGGTAAAACATATGGACATATTGATCAATGACTATATAAATGGAGAGCGCTCCCTGTGTAGGGATGAAGCTCAGTTTTCCGCGTATCTGTTCCAGATTTTGAACGGATGCAAACGTGTCAAGATCGATTCTGACAATTTTACAAATAAGACTTACGAAGTAATGCAGGCATATTATATGCCGGCGTTCCTGCGTGATTACTTCAATTATGCGGACAGTAAAGCTGAATTTAACCGGAAGCTTGTGACATTTGCAAACCGGAAGTTACGTGCACTGTATGCAGGTGAAGAGGCGCAGGGGGCGATGCTTGAGGATGTAGATGCCAAGGCAGTGAATGCTGCGGAGATTTACAATCTGGATAAGGAACTGGATATAGAAAATCCGGGGTTCGATCTTGGAAAGCATATCAATGGATGGTCTGGAAAAGAACGCGAATATCGAAATCCGCTTGCACGTTGGATGATGAATGTGCGACCGGATTTCGCAGTTTTGCTGAAACGACGCGGCATCAAGCGTACAGAGCTACGGATGCATGAGATTGATTGTCATTATCTGAATAGTGTAGACACGTATCCAGCGATGATTGGACGCGTGGATGAAAAAGGACATGTGACTGGGTGCAAGAAGATCGTGTGTACGAAGCAGCAGGTAGAACAGTATGCGTTGGAGTTTCTGTGTGAGACACCAACGGAAGAATACGCAGATACCATCGGTATGAAATGGTGGGGACCGGCGAAGGAGTCGGACACACCGGTAGAAGACAGCGGTATTGCGATTGAACCTGGCTTTATTAGTATGGCGAATCTGGTTAGTGCAAAGAATGCACAGATGTATGAGGAAGTGGACAAGCCGATCGCAATGCAGAAATTGCAGGAATACAACAAAGCATTCTATGCGGAAGAGCGGAAAGTGAAGGAACCGAAAGCAATCCTCGGAAGTGTTTTGGAATTACAGATATAAGCAGGATAAGAAAAAGGGT
>ULYS01063697.1_pt1 | contig 12067 bp, 9 predicted proteins | sample 1962381 | NCBI WGS metagenome assembly ULYS01 (sample SAMEA4835869, study PRJEB28245) | human gut metagenome | biome: gut microbiome; material: fecal sample | place: Denmark | collected 2008
ACCCCATATGTTATAAAATATTGTCAATATTATGTTAAAAAGATAAGGAGACAAATTTGAATAAAAAATGGGAATTAAACGAAGCAAATGATGCACTGATTAACAAGATATCAGAAGAATTTAACGTGAGTAAATTGGTTGCAAATATTATTGCAAATAAAGGATTAACAAACAGTGATGAAATAGAAGTTTTTTTGCATCCAAGAAGGACAGATTTTCATGATCCGTTCATGATGCCAGACATGGAAAAAGCGGTAGATAGAGTCGTTAAGGCAATAGAGACTCATGAGAAGGTTGCAATTTATGGAGATTATGATGTTGATGGAATTACGAGTAGCACTGTTCTAAAGAGATTTTTAGCTGAGAGAGGACTTGAAACAGATGTGTATATTCCAAATAGATTGCATGAGGGGTATGGATTAAATGAAAATGCAATAAGAGAAATTGCAGATACTAAACATACATTGATTATAACGGTTGATTGTGGAATTACTGGAAACAAAGAGATTGAACTTGCAAAGTCATTTGGAATAGATACTGTTGTGACTGACCACCACGAACCAACCGAAACATTGCCAGATGCGGTTGCAGTGGTTGATTGTAAGAGAAAAGACAACAAATACCCATTTAATGGGTTAGCTGGTGTAGGAGTTGCGTTTAAATTAACTCAGGCTATTTCGATGAGGCTGGGAGTAAGAGAAGAGGAATATTTAAAATACTTAGATTTAGTATGTGTTGGAACAATTTCTGATATTGTTCCACTTGTAGACGAAAATAGAACTATATCAAAATTAGGATTAAAGCTAGTTAGACAGACACGAAATATTGGTTTAAAAGTATTATTAGATAGTATTGGTTATAAAAAAATAGATTCTATGGCAATATCTTTTGGAGTTGCTCCAAGAATAAATGCGTGTGGAAGAATGGGGCATGAAAAAGAAGCTTTAGAGCTATTTTTAACAGATAGTAAAGATGAGGCAGAGAGAATAACACATAATTTAAATGAGTATAACCAAGAGCGCCAAGAAATTGAAAAGAGAATTTTTAATGAAGCCCAAAAGATGATGGAAGACCCAGAACAACAGAAACTTCCATGTATAGTATTAGGTGGAGAAAATTGGCACCATGGTGTTATAGGAATTGTTTCATCAAAAATTACAGAAATGTATTTTAAGCCAAGTGTGTTACTTTGCTACGAAGACGATTTAGCTCGTGGTTCTGGAAGAAGTATTCCTGGGTTTGACTTGCATGAGGCATTAGAAAAATGCAGTACGTACATCAAGCAATTTGGCGGACACAGCATGGCAATTGGAATTACAATAGAAAAAGATAATTTTAAAAAATTTAAACAAGAGTTTGAAGAATATGCTGAAAAATCTAATATTTCATCTATTGTTCCAGTAATTAAAATAGATGAAAAAGTACAATTACATGATATCAGCATAAAAGATATAAAAGACTTAGAATTGCTAGAGCCATTTGGAGAAGGAAACAAGATGCCATTGTTCCAGATTAGCAATTTAAAGATAACATCGATTAGAACACTTTCGGATGGAAAGCACCTAAAAGCAATGCTTCAAGACGAAAACAAATACATAGACACAATAGGATTTAATTTAGGAAATATATCTTCTGAATATGCGATAGGTTCAAAAGTAGATGTTGTAGGAAACTTAGAGATAAATAGTTATAAGGGAATGGAAAATATACAAATTAATCTAAAAGATATGAGACATAGCATAAGCTAAAGTCTTTTAGATGTAAAGGGAGATGGTAGTATGTCGGAAAATGTAAATCACACCATAGAAGAAGTATTAGAAAATGCAAAAAAATCTAATAGAAGAGCAGATTTAAAATTAATAAGAAGAGCATACGATTTTGCAAAATCTAAGCATGGGGAACAATTGAGAAGATCTGGAGAACCATACATAATCCATCCGGTTCAAGTTGCATATATATTGTCTACACTTGGACTTGATGAGAGCACTATTTGTGCTGCTCTTTTACATGATGTAATTGAAGATACAGATGTAACTTTGCAAGATTTGTCTAAGGAATTTTCACCAGAGATTGCAGAAATGGTTGATGGTGTTACAAAGCTTGGAAAATTAAATTATACGAGTGAACAAGAGCAACAAGTCGAAAACTACAGAAAAATGTTCTTGGCAATGGGAAAAGACATAAGAGTAATTCTTATTAAATTAGCTGATAGACTTCATAACATGAGAACATTAAAATATTTGGCGAGAGACCGTCAAATTGCAAACGCAAGAGAAACAATGGACTTGTATGCACCACTTGCAAACAGACTTGGTATGTATTCTTTGAAATGGGAACTAGAGGATTTATCTTTTAAATACCTATACCCAGAGGAATATAGAGAGCTTGTTGAAGGAATAGACAAGAAGAGAGAAGAAAGATTGAAATTCATCGACCAGATTATGGACGAGATAAGAGTTCAATTAAAGAAGCAAAAAATAGAAGCGGAAATAACGGGTAGAGCAAAGCATTTATATAGTATTTTTAGAAAAATGCAGAGAGACAATAAGACTCTGGACCAGATTTATGATTTATTCGCATTAAGAATTATTGTAAATTCTGTAAAGGATTGTTATGCGGCATTAGGTGTTGTGCATGAGCTTTATAACCCAATGCCAGGAAGATTTAAGGATTATATCTCGGTTCCAAAACCTAACATGTACCAATCTTTACACACAACTTTGATAGGACCAAAAGGAACTCCATTCGAGGTACAGATTCGTACTTGGGATATGCATAGAATAGCCGAATATGGTATTGCCGCACACTGGGCCTACAAAGAGGCCAGCTTCATGGGAGGCAAAAAGGCAAATGTAGTAGTAAATCAAGATAAATTATCTTGGCTAAGAGAAACACTTGAATGGCAAAAAGACATGCAAGACCCACAAGAGTTTTTAAACACATTAAAAACTGAATTATTTGAAGATGAGGTTTATGTGTTTACTCCAAAGGGAAAAATTCAAGTATTACCAAGAGGAGCCACACCAATAGATTTTGCTTACAGTATTCACGAAGAAATAGGAAACCATATGACTGGCTGTAAGATAAACAGCAAGATGATGCCTATTGTAACAAAACTAAAAAATGGTGATATTGTAGAGATTATTACATCAGATAAATCAAAAGGACCAAGTAGAGACTGGCTTAAATTTATAAAGAGCAGTACAGCAAAGACTAGAATTCAACAATGGTTCAAGAAGAATGAAAGAGTAGAAAACATTGCAAGAGGAAAAGACTCTTTAGAAAAAGAAGTAAAGAAAATTGGAATGAGTTATCCAGAATTGTTTAGACCGGAGTTTGTTGAAGCTGCACTTGAAAGATACAAATATAATAGTGCAGATGACATGTTTGCAAGTGTTGGATTCGGAACAATTACAGCCAATAAAATAGTTTCAAGAGTACTTGAAGAATACAGAAAAGTTCATAAAGAAGAAAATCTAGAAGAAAAAATAGAAGAACTTACAAAGGAAAAGACAAACAACAAACCATCAACAAGTGGTGTAATTGTAAAAGGAATAGACAACTGTCTAGTAAAACTATCAAAATGTTGTAACCCAGTACCAGGGGACGAAATTGTTGGTTATATTACAAAAGGAAGAGGAGTATCTGTACATAGAAAAGACTGCAAGAACGTAAAAGACTTGGTATCTGAAGAAAACAGAATGATAGATGTTTCATGGTACACAGACAAACCATCGAGCTATAATGTTGATGTTGTAGTATTTTCAAATGATAGAGATGGATTGCTTGCAGACATAATTGCAACAATAACTGCAGAAAAAACACCTATAATGGCGGTATCATCAAAAGTATCTAAAGAAAGAATAGTATTAACAGAATTAACACTAGAAGTAAGCAATATAGCACAATTGAACAGCGTTTTAAAAGCAATAAGAAAAGTAGATAGCGTATATGAAGTAAGAAGAAATAAATAAAACATATATGAAAAATATGACTTGCGTAAAAAACGAAGCCAATGAATAAATAGGAGCAACAGATGATTTTAAAAAGATTAAAAGTACAAACAACTTTGGGAGAAGCAACAAATTGTTACATAGTAGAAGACGAAGAAACAAAAGAAACGATGGTTATAGATCCGGGTGGAGAAGCAGATAAAATTGTAGAAATGCTAGATATATTAGAGGCAAATGTAAAATACATTTATCTAACACATTGCCATGGAGACCACATTGGAGCCGTTTCGGAGGTAAAGAGTAAAAAAGGTGGAAAAATATTAATCCATAGAGACGATGCAGAAGGCTTAGATGACGAAAACATAAATCTAAGCGCCTGTATCAACATGGGAGACATAGAGCTAGAACCAGATTCAAGAGTGGACGACGGAGATTTAATTCATGTTGGAAGCCTAGAATTTAGAGTAATACACACACCAGGACATACAAAAGGTTCTACTTCGTTATATTGTGAAAAGGAAGGATTATTATTTTCGGGAGACACATTATTTAGAGGAACTTGGGGAAGAACAGATTTACCAACCAGTTCGTTCGTACAAATAATAGACTCGATTACAAAAAAATTACTTGTATTACCAGGCGAAACAATAGTATATCCGGGACATGGAAAATCTACATTAATAAAGGAAGAAAAGCCAATTTACCTAGAACTAAAACCTAGACAAGAATGTTAAAATTTTCGCCCAATGGGGACGCACCTTTTTGGGCGAAAAATGAAAGGAGAAGAATATGGGAAAGACAGAACCAAGAACTCTACCGGGTTTTATGGAACTTTTGCCAAGTGAGCAGATTTTATTTGATGATATGAAGCAGAAGATTGAAAAGTCGTATCAAAAATTTGGATTTTTGCCAATAGATACGCCTATAATTGAATATGCTGAAGTATTGCTCGCAAAAGCTGGTGGAGAAACAGAAAAGCAAATATACAGATTTGAAAAAGGTGATACGGATTTAGCTTTAAGATTTGATTTGACTGTACCACTTGCAAAATATGTAGCAAAAAATTATGGAAATTTAAGTTTTCCATTTAGAAGATACCAAATAGGAAAAGTATATAGAGGAGAAAAAGCACAAAAAGGAAGATATAGAGAATTTTATCAATGTGATATAGATATAATTGGAGACGAAACTTTAGACATAATAAATGACGCAGAGCTTCCGGCTGTAATTTACTCAACTTTTAGAACTTTAGGATTTGAAAATTTTACAATAAAAATAAATAATAGAAAAATTCTAAATGGTTTATTTGAGGGAATTGGTCAAAAAGATAAATCTGTAGAAATCTTAAGAATAATCGATAAAATAGATAAAATTGGAGAGCAAGCTGTAAGAAAAGAAATAGCAGAGCTTGGAGTAGGCGAAAAAATAGTAAATACAATAATAGATTTTATAAGAATAGACGGAAGTGCAGATGAAAAGATAGAAAAGCTTGAAAAAATGGACTTATATAGTGCAAATATTGTGGAAAGCGAGTCTCAAAATACAGATGTTGGTGCAGATAATATGACAAATGCTACATTTACAAGAGGTGTAAATGAGTTAAAAGAAGTAGTTGAAAATATTAGATTATTTGGAGTGCCAGATAAAAACTTCACAGTTGACCTTACAATAGCAAGAGGTTTAGATTACTATACTGGAACCGTATATGAAACTTTCTTAAATGATTATAGAGAAATTGGAAGTGTTTGCTCTGGTGGAAGATATGAAAATTTAGCAGAAAATTACACAGATAGAAAACTTCCAGGAGTTGGTGTATCAATAGGTTTAACAAGATTATTCTACAAATTAAATGAATTAAATTTAATTAAAGCAGATAAAAAATCAATTTCTGATGTATTAATAATTCCAATGACAGAAAATAAAAAAGCTCCACTAGAATTAGCAACAAGTTTGAGAAATTTAGGTATAAATACAGAAATATATTTAAATAATAAAAAAATAAAAGCAAAAATGAAATATGCAGACAAGCTTGAAATTCCATATGTAATAGTAATTGGTGATGATGAAATTGCAAATAATACAGTAAAAGTAAAAAATATGGAAACAGGAGAAGAAAAATCAACAGATTTTAATGCAGAAAGTGTTAAAAAAGTGATAAAGGGAGAATAAAAAGATGAAAAATAAAAAAGCTTTAATTGTAATAATAGTGTTATTGATTATATTAGCAGTTTGCGGAGGTGCTTTTTCTTATGTGTATTTTGCAACAGATTTATTAAAAAGTAATTCACAAATGTTTTCTAAATATGGAACCATGTTAGATATGGAATTATATAATTTCTTTTATGATGAAAACATAAAAACGTATTACACAAATAAATTAGCAAATAATTATGAAAACACTGGAGTATTAAGAGTAAAATCAGGAGGTAATACTGATATTAATACAGACTTAAATCTTACATTTAAAGGAGCAACAGATGTAGATAATGATAATTTTGAACAAGAAATAACTATTAATTATTCGGATTCTGAAAAATTTGCATTTAAGCTTGTAAAAAATAATCAGATGATTGCACTTGGCTCTGACGAAGTTGCTAATAAATATGTTGGAATAAAAAATGAAAACCTAGATGAGCTTTCTAATAAATTAGGAATTGATGAAGAAATGAAAGTGCCAAACGATATAAAATTGGATAAGTCATCAATAACTGTTCAGAATATCAAAAGCTTAGTAACAAAATATATAGGAAAATTGGCAGGACAACTTTCAGAGTCAAACTTTACAAAAAATAATAATACTTCATATACATTAACAATCGAAAAAGATAACCTAAAAAATATTATGATATACTGCTTAAATGAGGCTAAAAACGACTCGGAAATTATTAAAATGTTGGGCATGAGTGATGATATATCAACATATCAAGATAATATTGACCAAGAAATTGATGATTTAAATGAACAAGATTTTTCAAATACATCTATTAAGATAACTTTAACAAGTACTGAAAATGGTGTGGAAGCTGATGTTGAGGTGAATACAGATGAAGATAATGTAGGATTTTCTGTAATATTAGAACGAGGCAAGAATATTACAATAAAACAGAAAGGTTTTTTTGATACAGCAGATGTGCTTACAGAGGAAACAACTGCAACTCCAAACAATATAGAATATACAATATCTAAAGAAAAATCTGCAAGTAAAAGCAAATATATTATAACAAGTTCAGAAGAGAACTGCTCACTTGAAATTGGCTTTGAACTAGATAGTATTTCAGATAATGGAGCAACTGAAAAAGCTTATGTATCATATGATGTAAATGACGTACAATTTAATGTAGAATACAATAATGCAATAACATTTAAAGATGTAACAGTTACAGAATTAAATGATGAAAACAGTGTTGCATTAAATGATTATAGCCAAGAGGAATTAAGCTCTTTATTGCAACAATTACTTGCACAAATTATTACTGTAAATTCTCAAAAAATACAGAATGCAAATGTTTTTTAAGAGATTATAAAAAGTGTCTAGAATTATTAAATTTTAATTTAATAGTTCTTGACACTTTTATTTGAAAGGTAAACGACATGTTTTCAACAATAAGAGGCAAAAGACAAAATTTGTCGAACGATTTTTATTGCTTTTAAGTCTAAATAGTAATATAATTTTATTAAATTTTAGAGATAAATTAATTCAAAAATTCGCTATAGCAAAATAGATTTTTCTTAAATAATGCCTAATAAGTTATATTAATAAATGTTTGTTGCATTGAAAAAAATAATATGTTATAATAAAAACCACTTTATTACACACAAAATATACTGAGAAAAAAGAGGAGATTTTATGAAACAAAAGAATGAAAAGGGTATAACATTAGTTGCCTTGGTTGTTACAATAATTATTTTATTAATACTTGCAAGTGTTAGTATAAATTTGACACTAGGAGATAATGGCATAATAATAAAGGCGAAAGAAGCTAAAAGAAAGTCGCAAGAAGGATACATAAATGAAGAATTTGCAATGAATCTTATACAAAATGAAATTAAAAATAATATAAATTCTATAGATTCTAACCCAGGAAAACTTGAAGGAAGTGGAACAAAGGAAAATCCTTATGTGATAAATAGTGTAGAAGATTTTATATTTTTGCAATATGATGTAACAAATGGAAATACTTATGAAGGAAAAATAGTAAAACTAGGACATGATATAGATTTTAATGCAAATAATGCTTATGTTGATCCAAATAGTTTAGATTATAAAAATATGGATATAATGGAGAAATAAAAAAATATATACAAGAAAATGGAATAAATCCTATTGGAATAACAAATTATACTGATGATAATTTGTTAAAAAGTTATTCTTTCAATGGGGAATTTGATGGTAATGGCAAAACTATATCTAATTTAAAGATGAACTGTAATCAAAATAATACTGGCTATAATGCTTATGGTTTGTTTGCATACTGTTTGGGAAATATACATGATTTGTATATAGAAAACTGTGATTATGATATAAAAATCGCATCTAATAAATTTATGGGAATAGGAATTTTGGCTGGAACACTTGGGGAAGAAGGAAAGATAACTAATTGCCATGTTTCTGGAAATATGAATGTATATAGCGGAACCGAAAATAATGTTGGAGGGATTACTGGAGCAAACAACGGAGAAGTTTCTAGTTGCTATAGCTCAGCAAATATAAAAAGTGTATTTTTTAATTCATTAGAATCAAATCCCGCTCAAAGATGCGGAGGAGTGGCTGGAGTAAATGAAGCAAAAGGAAATATGAAAAATTGTTATTTTAATGGAACTTTTGAAATTACTCAAAATGAAGAATCATCTTCAAGAAGGTTTAGAACTTATGCTGGTGGAGTTTGTGGTTATAACTTAAATGAAATTGATAATGTATATAATGTTGGAACGATAAAAGAAACTGATAAAGAAGATAAGAATATTTTAATAGGTGGAAGTATAGGAACTAATTGGAATGGAACAGGCAAGGAAATTAATGCATGCTATTATTTGGAAAATTGCATATTAATAAGTACTGAAAATGGAAGAACTATTAGTACATTAGGAGAATCAAAAACTGAAGAATATTTAAAAAGTGATGAATTTATAAATGAACTAAATAGCAAATATAATGGAATCTGGAAAAAGGACACAAAGAATATAAATAATGGATATCCAATATTAAATTGGCAATAATAAAAAGGCTAATAAATGATGTACATTTATTAGCTATTTTTGGTTTATATTTTGGCATAGTACAGGCTAATGTATTATAATAATTTTTATTAAAATAAAATCGCCAGTATTAATTTTGTAATAAAGGAGAGTAGTTTATAAAAATGGAATCATTTTATAAAGAAATTATAACATTAGTCAAAAATTGATGAAAATACTCTTGCTAAATATTTCATGCTAGCCATTGATTGTTCTAATGTATTTCCAGTAGCTCCTACTTCTATTATGCAGGCTGCTTTTCCAAGTTGCTGGTTATATCTGCTGTTTCTTAATAATATTGGTCTAAATAACCCGGGGTATAATTCGTTTGCTTTTTTCTGAATTTTTACCGCAAATTGTAAATTCTTTTGCCAGTTAGGGTGTTCTAGGCCTCCACCATCTGTTCCAATTACAAACATTAGTTGAGATACAACCTCATCTCCAATTTTAATAGAGGGAGCATAAGAAGTATCTGCAATAGCATCTCTATGTAAGTCTATAATTATATCTGTATTGGGGTGTGAAATTAACAAGTTTTCAACCGTTGCCATAGACCTACCATATGAACCAGAATATGCGGGATAATCATGATATGTTTTGTCATGTACAACATTAAAACCATATGAAGTTAGCTGGTCTGTAAGAGAATTACCAACGCGTACCACAGAATAATCTAAATCTGTAGTTCTAAAAGTTCCACTTTCTTCATATGCAAAATTTTCCGTTGGAGTGTAACTTTCGCAAGTATGAGTGTGAAAAATCATCACATCAGATTGGTTAATTTCTAATCCTTTATAATTCAAAATATCATCAGTTAAAGTATAATTAGTTCCATTTTTGATTTCAACACCTTGATAATCATTTGTGTATTTGTTTGGTACACCAGAATCAATTACTTGTGTCTCTATATTCGTACTAGCATGTTCAATAGTATTATCGGTATTATTATTTTCAACAATGGTAGGCTCTTCGGCAATATTATTTTCACTTTCATGAGTTGCTATTTTGATAGACGACATAACTGGAAGTTGTGAATTAAGTAAAAACTGTAGTGGACTTTTGGATTCTATGTATGATGTCTCGATGGAAGAAAAATTTGAGTTATTGGAAGTAGCAATACCAGGAATTGTTTGGTTTAAGATAAAAGGAGAAAAAGCAAGCTTATCTAAATTAATAGATAGGCCTTGTACAAAATAAATAAAAAATATTACTACAAATAGAATAAGTAAGATTTTTATTAAACTTTTTATATTTATTACGGCTACATTTACCATTGTTTTCTCCTTTATTTTTACTTATAATAAATGTATGCTATTGCAACAAAAATATTACTAAAACACTTGAAACAAAGAAAAAATTAATATATTATAAATACTGTAAATATAATAAACAAAGGAGTGAAATATATGGTTGGACTAAAATTAGATATAAAAAATGCTGGTATAACCGAAAAATCTATCTTGAAGTATAGCAAAGAGGTAGAGAAAATTCATACAGAATTACACGAGAAAAAAGATGATGAAAATGAATTTTTAGGATGGTTAGAACTTCCTACTAAATATAATAAAAAAGAATTTAAGAAAATAAAAGAATGTGCAAAGAAAATTCAAGCAAATTCTGATGTGCTACTTGTTATTGGAATTGGTGGCTCATATCTTGGCGCTAGAGCAGTAATAGAGGCATTGACGAACACATTTTATAATTTACAAGACAAAGAAGAAAGAAAAACTCCTCAGATAATATATGTTGGAAACAATTTAAGCCCTAACTACATAAGCGAGCTAATAGATTTAATAAGTAATAAAGACTTTTCTATAAATGTAATTTCAAAATCTGGAACTACAACAGAGCCGGCTATTGCATTTAGAATATTTAGAGAGTTGTTAGAAGCTAAATATGATTTGGAAGAAGCAAGAAGCAGAATATATGTTACGACAGACAAAGAAAAAGGAGCATTAAAGCAATTAGCAGAAAAAGAAAATTACGAAACATTTATTATTCCAGAGAATGTAGGAGGAAGATATTCTGTACTTACTCCAGTAGGACTTTTACCAATAGCTGTTGCAGGTGTTGATATAGATAAATTAATGAAAGGTGCAAGATTTGCTCAAGATAAATATTGTGATGCAGATTTAAAATATAATGAATGTTATCAATATGCCGTTGCAAGAAATATCTTATACAATGATGACAAAAACATAGAAATACTTGCAAATTACGAGCCCAAAATGCACTACGTAACAGAGTGGTGGAAACAACTTTATGGTGAGAGTGAAGGAAAAGACGGAAAGGGAATATTCCCAACAGGAGTAGACTTTACAACAGACTTACATTCTTTAGGACAATATATTCAAGAGGGAAGACGTAATTTATTCGAAACAGTAATAAGAATAGAAAAGCCAGGTTCAGACATAAGCATAAACTTAGATGAAGATGATTTAGATGGACTAAATTACTTAGTTGGCAAATCATTAGACTTTGTAAATAAAAAAGCAATGGAAGGTACAATAGAAGCACATGTTGATGGAGAAGTACCAAATATATTAATAACTATGCAAGAACTAAATGCAGAGACTTTAGGACAATTAATATATTTCTTTGAACTTGCATGCGCAATGTCTGGTTCAATACTTGGAGTAAATCCATTTAACCAGCCAGGAGTAGAAAAATACAAGAAAAACATGTTTAGGTTACTAGGAAAACCAACTAAAAAATAGAAATTTGTCGAACGATTATATGAAGATTTTTAAATAAAGTATTGCAAAAAAATTAGGATATAGTATAATAATATGTAGATGGCTTATTCATTATCACTAAATTTTTAAGTGAAGATATGTAACCAAAGGTTACAAAAAAATCAGGTATGTTGCCACATACCT
>ULYS01007672.1_pt1 | contig 12022 bp, 9 predicted proteins | sample 1962381 | NCBI WGS metagenome assembly ULYS01 (sample SAMEA4835869, study PRJEB28245) | human gut metagenome | biome: gut microbiome; material: fecal sample | place: Denmark | collected 2008
GTTTCGATCAGATGTTTTCATCCTTCAGTGCATCAACCGGGTTTTCGCGCTTCAGCCTGCTTGTTGAGTACAGCATTGAAACAAACACAACCATGAAAACGCTGACTACAGCAATCGCAACCGCCGTCCACGGCATTGTGAAGCTCATCTGTGCAGCCTCCGCTGCGGACAGGTAGCAAAGGTAGGTCATGCCGACCGAAAGCGGGAAACCGAACAACAGCGAACGCGTTCCGTAGAGCAGGCATTCATAGTTCATCATTCGGTTCATTCCCCTGTTCGTCATTCCGAGCGAACGGAGCATTGCGTAATCACGGCGGCGCAGTGCAACATTGGTTGACACAGTGTTGAACACATTCGCAACCGAAATCAGTGAAATCAACGCGATGAAACCATAGGAGAATACCTTCACAAGGATTATCATGTTGCTGACGGTTCGTTCCTCCTCCGCACGGTTGTACAGCCTTTGAGGCGCAAATTCGATTCCCCGGGTTTCAAATACGGATTTAACATCATTCTCCGCCTTGTCCGGGTCATCGGCGCAGATGTAGACATTCATGAACCCCTCATTGAATGCCTTTTTGTCTTTGAACGCGGAGAACGGCAGAATGAGCTTCATTGCGCGTCCGCTGTCAATCCCTGCGGGTGCGGTTTTGACGGTTGCTGCAATATGTATTTCTTCATATTCAACCGGGCGCACGGGCCGGTCTATGGGCCTTCCGAAAAAATCAATTCCTGAGGATCCGAAATCTTCCCCATCGGAGGAGTTTTCCCCGTCGGAGCTGCTTCCGCCGTCAGCATCTTCCTCTTGAGCGGGCCCATAGTAGTATTGCAGAACGCCCTCTCCTATTTCATTGCCGGACCAAAACATGCCGTCCAAAATGTATCCGTCGAGCTGCGGTGCGGGTTTTGCCCGCATCAGGGTCGTTACTCCGTCCGAAACAAAGCTGTAATTATATGTTCTTCTGTTGTTTTCGCCGTTATCCTGCGAATAAACAACATCGTAACCGCTGTTGAGCATGACGGGCAGTTTTTCTTCGGCTGCAAAATAAGCATCGGCATCGATGCCGTTTTCGGTCAGCATCCGTCCGAATGCCGCATCATCAATGTAATACGCAAAACAGTTTTGTTCAACTTTGAGCAGCCCTTCATGTGCGCTGCGCTGCGCTTTTGTGTATGCTTTATACTCCGCCGTTGTGTCTCCCTCCGGCAGGTACACAAAGCTGTTGTCGATCGTGTTCAGGCAGAAAGTTATCTCATCAAAGTATTCTCGGGCGCCTGCGGCAAACTCCGTATAATTCTGCGCCGACAAATCCCGATAACATATATCGTAGCTTTTTTCCGTGAATACGTCCTCTGCCGACTTTGTGAGATACATGCAGAAACCGCTTGCAGAGATGAAAAGCACAAGGCTCATTGCAAGAGAAGCTATCGTTGCGCGATACTTTTTGCGGCTGCGTGCATAGTATTTTTTTGCAAGCATGCCTTCTGCACCGAAAAGCCGAATGAAAAGCTTTGAACAGCGCACATTCTTCTTGCCCGCATTCACATCCCGCGCCTGCCTGATTGCTTCAATGGGTGAAATTTTCATTGCACGCCGCGACGGTATCCATGCGGAAACGAAAACTGTCAGCACTGCGACCGCCACAGCAACAGCAACGGCCTGCCATGAAACGGAAAAGCTCATGCCGAACGGTGCATCGAGTACGGATTTGAACAAATCTCCGCAAAGCCACAGTGTAATTCCCATACCTCCGATGCCCACAAGAAGGCCGATAGGTATGCCGCATACACACAGCGCAAATGCTTCGAAAAGAACGGACCGCCTTATCTGGCTCCGTGTTGCGCCGATCGAAGCAAGCAAGCCGAACTGCTTTGTTCTTTCGCTTACAGAAATTGAAAATGCACTGTAAATCAGCGAAACCGAGCCGATAAAAATCAGCACGCAGAAAACAGCGGCAAGGCTCACAAGCATATTCGAATAATTGTTAAACACCGAATAGCCGTCAATTGTGAGCAAACTCGTTTGATAGGATGCCTCAGTGAAAGCTCCCGAAAGCTTTTCCGCAAACGCATCAAGATTCTTTCTCGGATTTTTCATCAGAATATAGGCATCATAAGTTTCACCTTCCCGCAGGGGTTCGGAAAGAAGGCTCAGCGCGGTGTAACCCGGAGCAATCATTTCTTCAAACCCGGGGCGTTCATAGAAACCGACAACGACATATTCCCAAATCCTGTCCGCAGTCAGCTTTTCCTCATCGTACGAATACGGATTGTTCTGCCCAAGCTCCGATCCGTCTTCCGCGACACGTCTGCCGAGAGTCAGTTTCAATCTGTCGCCGATTTTATGTGATACGCCGCCGTTCGGCTGAAGATGTGCGGGAAGAATTATCTCGTTTTCATTTTCGGGCAGTCTGCCGCTCGTAAGATGAACAGGCATATTTTTCATGAAGCTTTCATCCGCTTCAAGAACATACAAATAGGGCTTGTCGGCGTTGCTTGAACCGGCTTCGGCATAACCTATGGGCTTTGCGACAGCGGCCTTTGAAACGCGCTCGTCGGCTTTGATTTTATCTATCGTTTCGCTTGAACAGCCGCTGAACGAAACATGGTAGTCGCCTTTGTCATATGCAAAGTACTCGCGCATATAGCCGTACATGCTTGAGCAGAAAGTTGTGACTGCGGTAAACATTGCGGCGGAAAGGATTATGCCGATTATCGTTACGATCGTGCGAACCCTGTTCTTTTTCATCGCCTGCAAAGTGACTTTGTTCATGATGTTCATTTTGAAATCACCTCGTCACGGACGATTTTTCCGTCCTCGATTGCAATAATGCGCCGAGCTTGCAGTGCAATGCTTTCGTCATGAGTGATCATGATGAGAGTTTGATTGTATTCACGGTTCATTCGCTTCAAAAGCTCAACTATTTCATGGCTGTTTTTTGAATCCAGATTGCCCGTCGGTTCATCCGCAAGCACGATCGAAGGCGAATTCATCAATGCCCTGCCGATAGACACGCGCTGCTGCTGTCCGCCGGAAAGCTGATTCGGAAGATGTTTCTCGCGTCCGACAAGGTCAAGCTCGCGAATCAGTTCACGCAGCCTGTCGCGGTTCACGTTTCGTCCGTCCAAAAGCACAGGCAGGGACATGTTCTCTTCAACGTTCAAAACCGGAATCAGGTTGTAGAACTGATAGATAAGCCCGACTTCGCGGCGGCGAAAAACTGCAATCTGTTCATCGCTTTGCGAATAAACATCCTGTCCGTTCACAAGCACTTTGCCCCCCGTGGGGCGGTCAACGCCGCCCAATGTGTGCAAAAGAGTTGATTTGCCGCTGCCCGAAGGCCCGATAATCGCAACAAAATCACCCTTTTCAACCGAAAAGCTTACGCCGTTGAGCGCACGAACTTCATTCTCGCCTTTTCCGTAAACCTTTGTCAGGTTTTCAACCTTCAAAATCTCCATTTTCTCTCCTTTTGAGCATCATCCGTTCGAAATGCGGCAGGCAAACCTTTTATACGCGCAATCCGAATGTATTGTCTTCGACTCTTTTGTTTATGGTTGAAATTATACCCGCGCAATATGACTTGTGTGTGACTTGAAAATAACAGATATGTCACAAACACCGAATACGCAGCTTCGGAAACGGTTCAAACATTATCCAATCGAAGTGTTGTTAAACTGCGCTTTTATACAGGCGTATGGTGAACACTGCACCGCCCTGACGATGATTTTCCGCTTTAATTGTTCCGTTTTGTTTTGAAATGATGGTTCTTGACAACGCAAGCCCAATGCCGACGCTTTGCAGTCGCGGAATCTGCGCTCCGCATTGAACCGTATCGTTTTCAGTATGGGTATTATTCCTTAAACTCCCCGTTTCCGTACAGTTCATGCCGGCCGAACCGGTATAAAATCTTTCAAAAATATGCGGCAAATCCTGCTCCGCGATTCCGCATCCCGTGTCGCGAATTCGAAATTCCGAATAAATCGGGTTTTCGGATGCAGTGACATATATGCTTCCGTTTTCGCAGTGTTCGACACAGTTTTTAAGTATATTGCCCAAAGCTTCCGTCATCCAATCCGGATCGCAGTATGCAAACCCGGAAGCATCAATTTCGAAATGCACATTTTTCAGCTCCGCCATGATTTCCAGCGGCTCAACCGCTCCGTCAACAATTGCCGCAAGTTCGGCATGTTTCCTGCTGAAAGTGACAGAATCCGCATCGAGCCTTGCAAGCTTCAACAATGCGGAAACAAGCCACTCGATCCTTGTCAGCTGCCTGCGAAGTTCAAGAAGAAGCTCCATGCGTTTTTCTGCATTCATGCCGCTCCTGCCCAAAGATTCCGCAATCAGATTAAGCGCCGTCAGCGGAGTTTTTATCTGATGAGAAATGTCCGCAATTGAATCCGCAAGCTTTGTTTTGTCCGAACGCAGTGCATCGGCCTGCTCGCGAAGACGAACAATCAGCTTTGTGAGCTCGTTTTCAAGTATGCTGATTTCGCCTTCACGATACTTTGAAAGGCACATGCCCTCCGCACCGTGGAGAATGCCGTCGATTTCATCCGCAAGCTTTCTGAAATGCCTGTGACGCAGCGCAGCGTTCACAAGCTGAGCCGAAATCACAATTACAAAAGCGGCGGCCGCAATAAGCCCCGCTTTCTGATTTAAATAAAAACATATTCCGCTTGCGGCGATACCGACCGCGGCCGTTGTCAGCGTCAGCGCACAAACATCCGGATTTCTGAGTACTCTCATTTTCCATGCCCCCTTTGCGTTATTCTTCGGCGGCAAACCGCATATATTCAGTCTATTTTGTATCCAACGCCGCGCACCGTTTTAATAATGCAGGGAGTCTGCGGATCGGCTTCCAGTTTTTCGCGCAGCCGTTTAATATAAACGGTCAAGGTGTTGTCATTCACAAAGTCGCCCGCAACATCCCAAATGTGTTCAAGCAGCTGTGCGCGCGTTAAAACATGCCCGCGGTTGTTTATGAGCGTCAGCAAAAGCCTGTATTCCAATGCCGAAAGGCAAAGGTCCGTATCCCCGCGGAAACAGGCTCCTCTCTCAAGGTCAACACGCACATCGCCGAGACTGACCGCGGCCTGCGGTTTTCCCGCCCGTCGAAGAGCGTTTTTGATGCGCGAAACAAGCTCCCGCGGCCGAAAAGGCTTTGCAATATAGTCATCCGCACCGAGCTCAAGTCCCGTAACAACGCTGTGTTCATCACCCGAAGCCGTCAGAAAAATAATGGGTATGTCCTTTTTGCTTTTCATGGCGGAGCAAACAACAAAGCCGCTGCCGTCCGCAAGCGAAACATCCAGCAGCACAATATCAAACTCCTCCCGCTCAAAAAGCCGCAGCGCTTCGGCCTGCCCGTTTGCGCTTTTGCACAAAAAGCCCTCATCCGTCAAAAACGAGCTCAACGCACGAACGATTGCGGCATCATCCTCAACAACAAGCACTCTGTTTGATTTATTCATAACGTTCCTCCGTCCCTGATGTTCGCATTTGCTTTCGCAGCATTTCGGTGCAAAATACAAAACGCCCTGCTCCCCGTTTTACATGTATCGGCAGCACAATGGCTTATCCGTTTTCAAATAACAGGTTGAAAACACGGCCTTCTTGCCGATACACAATTAAATCGCTGTTTCCCGCAGGAGCAGGGTGCAATGTTTTTCAAATTTTTTACTTTATCCGAGTTTTATTTTTCGGGACGAATAATTTCGGTTGTTGCATCCATCCACAGCCGTTCGACATTGTAATACTCGCGCTCTTCCGGATGGAAAATATGCACAAGAATTCCGGCAAAGTCAAGCACGATCCAACGGCCTTCGGAATAGCCTTCCCTGCGGCGCATCGGAAGCCCCATTTCGGCGGCACAATCTTCAATTTCATCACTCAGCGCCTTTACATGAATCGGCGATGTGCCGCTCATGAACACGAACCAATCGGTAATGATTGTTTTGTCTCCCACATGGACCGCAACAATATCGTTTGCTCTTTTTGCATCGGCGGCATCCACAATGCGCTTTACGCAATTTTTAAGCTCCTCGCGAAACCTGAGTTCCGGTTCCGAAAGGATGTTTTTGTTTTCGTTATTAGTTTCCATTCTTCCTCCGATTATATCTATATTGATATTATTTTTATTAATCGTACGTCTTTTTATTCGACATTGCCCGTATCGAATTCAGCCGGGATAAAATCGGCTTAAAACTCACCGCCGTTGCCGATTCGACGTGTTTTCTCAATCGCCGCCGTGCAGGCGGGCTTTCACCCGTTTTTCGAGTGCTGCAATGGTAATTTCCGTTTGCGGATGAATGCGCATTCCCTTATTTTCAGTGTATTCGATAGTGTTCCGAAGAACCGCTATCGTCGCCCTGTCGAGGTCTCTGAAAGCAAGCTCGCGCAAATCCCGTATCCTTCTGTAATCACGTGACGGCTCAAGCTTGTCCGCAAGAAAAATCACCTCATCAAACGGGGTCATTTCCGCACATCCGACGGTGTGCCGTTCTACTGCGTTCAATATTTCCGTATCCTGCACTCCGTACAGATCCCTTGCAAGCAGTGCACCTATGCGCGAATGAATCAAAAACGGATTTTCACGTTCTTCATTTGTCAGCGCATAACCCATTTTTTCGGCATATCGAACGGTCTCTTCACGCCCAAGCTTTGCGCAGTCGTGCAAAAGAGCCGCAAGCCGCGCTTTTTCTGTTGAAAGCCCGTGATACTGAGCAAGTCCGACAGCTTCACGCACGGTCAGCATTGTGTGACGCATTCTGTATTCATCCAAAACGTTCGAAACACGTTCCGCAAGCTGCTCTATGCTTTTGGGCTGATACAAGCGCTTTTCGTAAAGCAGCATTTCGGCGGAAAGCGGCACAAGCCTTTCAACGGTTTGTGCGTTTTGAACACGCCTTCTGATTTCCGTTGAGGATATGTCCGGCCCTTCCGCAGAAATAATCTCGACTCTGCCGCCGAATTCAGCCCTTATCCCGTCTGCAAGAGCTTCGATATCGCGTTCCTGACCGCGTCTGTTGACGGCAACGAGGGCTGCAAGCTCCAGTATTTCTTTTGGATTTTTCCATTTTGGGAAATCTTCAAGCATATCCGCTCCGACAATGAAATACAGCCCGGCTTTCTTGTTTATCCGCTTCATTTCGCGCAGCGTGTCAACAGTGTAGCTGACTCCGCCGCGGCGAATTTCGATATCGGAAGCGCGCATTCCGCGTTCGCGCTTCAAAGCGGCGCAGACCATATCGAATCTTAATGCAGCCGGAGTGCGCTCTGCGGAATGCTTATGCGGCGGATCGGCCGCAACAACAAAATCCACCCTGTCAAGCCCAAGCTCCTGTTTCACGGAACGGGCAACAAATATGTGCCCCATGTGAACGGGGTCAAATGTTCCGCCGTAAATTCCAATCTTCATATGCATATTATACAACATCCTGAACCGTTTGTGAATGAAAAACATATCTATGTGCCATACTGATTTTATGAATGACACATTGTTGAAAAGTTATAATCGGAGCTTCAACGGCGGCAAATCCCGCTTTGCGCGCATATGCGACAGCGTGTTTTCGGCACTGCTGCTGACCGCCGCACTTTATTTGCTTGTTTCGCGAAAGCTGCATCACGGCGCCGCGTCTTTGTTTGCCGCAATGCTCATTTCCGCGTCAATACTGCTCACTGCAAGCCTTTTGCGCAGCCTGCGGTTTAATGCCCACATCAAAAAACTCCGCAAAGAAACATCCGAGTCGATTTTGCGGCGCAGGATACTCGTTTCGCCCGAAGTGGACGAAGTAATCCGCAGCCTGCACCGTTCATCCTCGGAATACCCGAATCAAGCGTGTTCCGAACAGAGTGCAACTCGCTCGTTTTATCTGCTCCGAACTGAAAAAGCAATCACTTTTGATGATATTCTTCCGATTATTCGCGAGGCTATTGAAAAAGGCATTTCGCACATCGTGATATATTCAGTTTCGAAACCCGAACCGGAAGCGGAATCCGCCGTGCGCACCGTCGGTGCCGCCGCAGTTGAGTTTAGGCTGCTTGAAACAATTCCGCAAATTCGCGAACGCTTCCTGCCCGACGATGCCGAAATCGATTCCGAAATCAAAGCTGCATTTCCTCCCGCCGAGCGTGTATCCGTCAGGGTCCGCGCTGAGCGCGCCGCATCGAAACTCCGCACGGAAAAACACGCTTCAAAGTACTTCTTTGCGGGCATGGGGTTATATGCTCTTTCGTTTTTTTCGGCATACAGATTCTATATGCGGTTTGCAGCCTCGGCAATGATGTTCGCCGCAATACTGCTGTTTATCCGCAAAAGAACCGCATCCTCCAAACCCGAAGACAGCCGGTGCTGACCGCAGGCATTTCATCCAAAGCCTGTTTTATTCCGCCGGCGGAGCATTCGGATCGGGGGTGTCGTCCAGCTTCAAAAGCTCGCGCGCTATCTGAAATTTCAGGGATGAGTATGCGCCCGAATCGGGAACATCTAGCATTACGATCACAACACGCTCATCCTCCTGCGCAACGTTAAGGCGAAAACCGGCAAACCATGAATACATGCGGGTTTTGTCTTTGCCGATTTCGGCCGAACCCGTTTTTGCCGCAACGTCAACATTCGTGACACGCAGCGAACGGCCCGTTCCGTTTTTGTTCGGATCCACAACGCCTTGGAGCATCGGGACTATTTTGTTTATTGCATTTGTCGAAATTGCGTCCTCCATCCATACGGAGTATTCGCTTTTCCGAATGCATTTGTATTCCACGCCGTCCGTTACGTATAATCCGTCCGTGATTCGCGGGGTCGGCATATCGCCGTTGTTTGCAAATGCGGAGAACATTGCCGCAAGCTGAAGCGGCGTCACGAGCACCTGGCCCTGTCCGTAGCCGGAGTCCGCAAGCATTTTGTTGTCCATCACGCTGCCGCGGCTGTAAAGCTGGGAGCTGGCAGCCCCCAATTCATAGGGCAGCGACTTGTCCATGCCGAGTTTTTCATTAAAATATGCAATGAATTTCTCCTGACCGATTTTCAGTGCAACATCCGCAAAGTAAATATTGTCGGAATGCAGCATACAGTTTGTCATGTTCATTGGTTCCGTGCGGTGATAGACGCGCGTGCGTTTTATGCGCGGCCAAGGCCATTCCCCGTAACCGGTCGGCTTCCAGTAATCATTATCGATATAGCCTGTGAAAACATAATTCTCATTCACCGTACCCGTATCAAGCGCAGCAGCAGCAGTGAACGCCTTGAAAGTTGATCCCGGCGGGTAAAGTTCCCTTGTTGCGCGGTTTCTGAGCGGCTCATTCTCCTGATCTTCAAGGGCTTTGTATTCATCGCCGCTCATACCCTTTATAAACCTGTTTAAATCATAGGAAGGATTGGAAGCAATTGCATTCACTTCTCCCGTTTTCGGGTTCATAACAACGACCGCACCCGCCGTGTCCGTACCGAAAAGCACAAGATCCAGCAGTTCCTCTGTGCGCTGCTGCAATTTGAAATCGATCGTCAGCATCACATCGCTGCCGTCAACTTTATCTTTGCGATAGATGACCTTTTTAACGGCTCCGTCCGTTCCGCGGATGAAGAAATAATAGCCGTCCTTGCCGCGGAGCTCCCTTTCGTAAAGCTTTTCTATGCCGCTTTTACCGACTTTGCTGTCAGTAGTATATAATCCGTCATTCGGATCGCGTCCCTCGTTATATGTCTGTATCTCCTCCCATGTTGCGAACGAAATATAGCCCAACGTATGCGCAAGCAGGCTCCCGTAAGGGTAATACCGCTTTGAACCGTAGTGCTCGGTGTCAACATGAACTCCGTTTACGGCATTCAGCCGTTCCTGCTGTTCAACGGTAACTTCATCGGGCATCGCCTGATAAACGGTGATGAACTCGTTTGCATTCTTTCCGAATTTTGTTCGCAGCTCTGCGGCGTCCAAATCAAGCACAGCGGCAATTTCGGCAGCAGCGGCATCGAATTCCGCCGAGAAGCGTGTATTCAGATACTCCGCATCGGAATAAAGCCTGTCCGCTTCTTTTTCCGCATCCTGCTCGCTCATGCCCGCATTTTCCTGCATTATTTCATCCGTAAGCACATTTTTCGGCGCAATTTCGCTTAAAAGCGCGTAAACAGTCACAAGGCGGACATTGGTTGCAACAACAGCTCCGTGAGAAACGATATCGCCGCGCTCTGCCGCAAGCGTTGCCCTGTCGAACGTGTCGCCCCAGGCCATATCCGGAAAAATGTGGCTCGGCTGCCATACAACCCGCCAAAGATTATTCTCTTTCAGAAGAGTCATCTCGTATTCGTTTGTCAGGTCGCCCGCGGATTGTGTTTTATATGTCATCGTATATTTAATGACTTTTTTTGAATTTCCGGAAATGTTCTCTTCAGCAATATTGTATTCAATATCGTTCACGCCGAGCAGCGAAAACAGGCTCTCGTAACGCTTTTCGAACTGGGCGAGAGTTATTGTGTTTTTATATGCTTCAATGCTGTCGTCAACGGCATTCTCCGGCGCAACATGAGCACTGATGAAGGAAAAAGCTTCCGTAAACTGCCCGTTGCGTATTGAATTCATGAACAATGTGAACGCCTGTTCGTCCCCGGACACCGTCTCCCGGCTGCATCCCGCAGCGAAAAAAACCGTGCAGCATAAAGAAAGCAGCATCAGAGAGGAAAGGATAAAGCAAAAAAATCTTTTTGTTCCGAAAGTCAGTTTCATTCCTGTTTATACCTCGATATTTATACCTCGATATTTATACCTCGATACTCATACCCCGATTTAATTCTTTTGTTTTCAAATCTTTCGAGCTATAATCATGCATTATAATTATACTACCGAAGGGAGAATATGTAAAGCCGCATTGCCCGTGGTTTATGTCGTCGGCAGCAATATCGTGTTTCGATTCGCTGTTTTCTGTTTTTTTTAAAGAAAGCGCGTTTAACATCAGCTGCCGCTGCACATGGTTATTCGCACGGCGGCAGTCTTTTTTAAACCGTCAGGGCGGTTTTCCGTCGGCAATCAGCTTTTTGGGATAAAAACTCTCAATATGCGCATTATTTTTCGGATTCTGTTGACATATATGCAAATCTGCATTAAAATTTCAGTCATGACAGATTCAAAAGAAATGATAAAAAAACTGGGTTTGACCCCGAACAAGGCTCTGGGGCAGAATTTTCTTATTGATACCGAAGCGATAAGCCGCATTGCAGCGCTTGCAGACTGCCAAGGCGAAAACGTGCTTGAAATCGGTCCCGGGCTCGGTGCATTGACATCCGCTCTTTCGGAAAAAGCGAAAAATCTGCTTGCGGTTGAAATAGACCGCACACTTGTCGGAATTCTTGCGGATGAATTCGCGGATAAACGCAGCGTGCAGCTCATTTGCAGCGATTTTCTGAAGCTTCCGCCTGCAAAAATCTCCGATGCATTCGGCGGAGAGGCTTTTACTGTTGCTGCAAATCTTCCGTACTATATAACATCACCTATTTGTATGCGGCTGATTGAATCCGGACTCCCTGTAAAGCGCATGGTGCTTATGATGCAGGTTGAAGCAGCAGAGCGGTTCTTTGCGGCACCGCGTGATGTGAACTACGGGCCGCTCTCGATTGTTTCCCGGTATCTTTTCGACATTTCAACCGAACTGAAACTCTCACCCGCGGCATATTACCCCGAGCCGTCGGTTCATTCCTGTGTGCTGAAATTCGAACGAAACGGCAGCGAGCTTCCGCCGAATTTTATAAAGGTGCTTCGTGCCGCATTTGCGATGCGTCGAAAAACGCTCCGAAACAATATGCTGCAATTGATTCCGAAAAACAATGTTAACGAAGTGATTGCCGATGCCGGACTTTTGCCGACCGTCCGAGCCGAAGAGCTTGCAGCGGCCGATTTTGTGCGGCTTGCCGATTCATACAACCGTTACGGCAATAAAGTATCGGAAGCAGATCCGACCTGCGCCGAATAAGCAGCACGGTCAATAAGTGCCTGACAAAAAACGATGAGAAGGACTGCCGCAAATTTC
>ULYS01038527.1_pt1 | contig 11492 bp, 9 predicted proteins | sample 1962381 | NCBI WGS metagenome assembly ULYS01 (sample SAMEA4835869, study PRJEB28245) | human gut metagenome | biome: gut microbiome; material: fecal sample | place: Denmark | collected 2008
ATTAACAAGTCACCAATGTATCTGTTAAGCCTTATATAAACGTAAATGGTTGTTCTTATACATAAATCCTGTTAGTGAGTCTGGGATTTTTTGAAATAATTTTTCGCATGCTTCCTTATTCTTGGTAAAGATGGAGATTTTAACCACTTTTTTTAAATCCTCTTTTTTCATTTCTTCGAATGGGAAACAATTATTTTTTGCCATCATTGCACGGCTTAATTCAGAATCTTCGTTATTTTTAAGTATAAGACCAGATAAACAATTAAATGCTTCTTCAGTTAGATGATTTTTGTGGATTCCATCTAGCGAAAATCCAATGTTATTGTCTAACATAAATTGAATTAGACTGATTAATTCCTTTTGTGGATATGTTGTACAATAAATGAGTTTGTTTTCTACGTATACCACAGCTCCACAGGAAATAATCATACCGTCTAAAGGTAGATTGAGTATTTCTTGATCGATGTCGGCATATGGTCTTCCAGTGCTTAAAAATATTTTATGTCCTTTTGATTTTGCACTTAAAATAGCTTTTATAGCACTTTCAGGAATTGCATCTTTTGCATGATCAAATAAAGTTCCATCAATATCGATAAAGAGTAATTTAGGATTCATATTCATTTTCTTTCTCTCCTAATGCAGTGTATATAATCGATTTAAACTCATCAAAAGAAGTACAATTTCTTATTTCTTGAATAACTTTATCTTTACTAAATAAAGAAATTAGTGATTCATATAAAGCGCGGAATGATCTTCTATCGGCTTTGTTTATTGCTAACAATAATACGACATGTACAATGTTAGAATCCCATTGAAAACCTTCTTTTGAAACAGCTACAGCAATACTTGTTTTAATGGCATTCATTTCAATGGAATGAGGGATAGCCACATTACCGAATGCAGTTCCAGCTGCATTCTCTCTTCTATAGACACTTTCTTCAAAATTTGTATCTACATAATTTTGTACAAGTAAACAATCGCATAGTTTAGCTAGAACTTGTTTTTTGCTTTTAAGTTTTGAATCTACTACAAATAAACTTTGCTCAAAAAAGTCATTAAACTTAACTTTTAATTTTCTATCTCTATATTTTTCTTGTGATTGTAATATAGCATCTTGAATTAAAGAGAATTGATTGTTTAAGTTAAGTGGTGAAATTGAAACAATATCTAAAGGTTCATTAGAATATGTGTTTACAATTTTACTGGTTATAGGAATCGTAGTAAATAGTATCGAGACAGGGTTGTTTAAAGTATTGAAATCATTTTCACTATGTATAGATCCAACCATGTTTAATTGATTTCCAAAATTAAGCATTAAACTGTTCATAATCTGATCAGCCATATTATGATAATTTGGACATAAGATTGCAACTGGAACTTTTTCTTTATTGTCTGCCTGTCTTTCAATTTCAGAACCAATATGCATAGCTAAAAATGCAGTTTCATCTTCATTTATTTTAATATTAAAGCGCTCTGCTAAATCTAAAGAAATATAGATTGCGATATCAAAAATTAAAGGACTATTATTTTTAATGGTTTCAGCCATTGGATTCGATGTATATTTTCCAGATTGTGCTCTTAATAATAAATTCTTTAGGTGTAAAGTAAAAGAGGTTTTAAATGCTTTACTAGAAAGATCCACCATATAGATATTGTTTATGTCTTCAACATATTCATCTATTAGTTGAATGATATTATCTCCGACCAGTTCTTTTAATTTTTTAGAAGAATCCTCGATAGAAAAATTGGCATTAGTTTTGAAGAGCATATATATTTCAAAACGCTCATATTTATTGATAGAAATATCAAAAGTCGTTTCTAATTGCTCTATAAATTCATTTAAAAAATTTAATTCATCTTGATTATCAATGCTTACTTCGTTTTGTCCGTCATTTAATTCATTTCCATTCAATTCTCTGTCTATAATTATTAATAGATGTAATAAAAGGTTCATTGAGGAGAAGTCATTTAAATAATAATTATATTTTTTGAACGTATTAAAGATGATGTTTTGAAGTTTTTCTACATCTATTGATGCAAAATTATCCTTTAATACATCCACGTTCATAATGCTTGATTTTGATTCTTCATTAATAATATATGATAATAGTTTTCTTTTATTGATTTCGTTTCCTTCTATATGAACACAATCACGTTCACAATAAAACTCAAGATCATATGATGAATATGTTTTATTCATTTTGGATATTATGGATTTAACGGTTGAATAGCTTACACAAAGACTGTCACATAAATCAAATATTTCAACTTGAGCAGAGTGGTTTAAAATCAATTGCTTAATGATAAAAAAAGAACGTTCTTCAAGTGTTTGAGGAATATAATCAATGCTGTTTGTTAGAACTAAGGAATAATTATTTTGCAAATTTAATTCATATCCATTTCTGGAAGAAAGAATAATATTTTTACCATAAAGGGAGTTAATGTTATGAACATAGTTTTTAACAGAGCGCACAGAAATGTTTAATGCATTGGCGATTTCTGCACTACGAATAGGCTTACTAAAATCTGATAAATAGTTTAAAAGTTCTTGTTCTTTCTTTTTCATTATAGTACCTCGCTTTGTATATTTATAAATTATTATATCGACTATAAAATATTTTGTCGATTTGTATATTTCACTTTAAGGGGCAAAAAAATAAACCATAAGAATGCACTTTTGGGTGCAATTTTTTAATTGATAAAAGTGCATGTTAGAGTGCAAAAGTGAGGTTGATGAAATTTTTTAGAATGAAGATAATGTAGATGTCAAAAAAAATGAAAGGAGAAAGAATATGGAAAATTTAAGAGTATTACTTTGTTGCGGTGCTGGTATGTCTAGTGGATTTTTAGCAAGTGGAGCTAGAAAAGCAATTAAAAAACAAAAACTTCCAATGACTATCGAAGCAAGAAGCGTTACAGAAGCAGGAGACTTCATGAGCAGTATTGATGTTATGTTGCTTGGTCCGCATTATGCAAAGGATTTGGAAAAATACCAAGAAATTGCAAAACCTTATGGTGTACGAGTTGGTGTGATTTCAGATAAAATCTATGGATCATTAGATGCGAATGGATTAATTGAACTTGCACAACAAATCGCAAAAGGCGAATAAAAAAAGCTAAGACGGCAATCTTAGCTAAAAAGAAATCTACATGTGAAAGACTTCTCTTTGAATATTGTATAACAAAGAGAATAAATTAGTAAAGATGATTAGGAGAATAAAAATATGAACAAATTAACGAGTTGGCTAGAGGATTCATTTGTACCAAAGGCCAATAAACTATTTAGTAAACCATTTATCGCTGCATTCTCATTAACGATGCAGAAGATTATTCCATTTATTTTAACAGGGTCAGTTATCTATTTCTATAATGTTTTCAAATCATTTGTTCCTGCATTACCTGATTTAACTCCAATTTTAACGTATAGTTTTGGTATTATTACAGTCATTGTTGCATTTATGATGGCAAACCAATTGATGGAAAAACTTGGACATCCAGATTATGTAATTAATGCTAGCCTATGTGCTGTAGGTACATTGTTGATGGTTGCGATGCCATTAGGAGATAATGTCGACAGTATTTCAAGTTTAATGGGTAATTTAGGAGCTGCAGGTATTGCGGTAGGATTAATTGTTGGTTTATATGTAGGAACTGTTTTCCATTTATGGGGAAAACTTCATTTCATGCAAGATAGCAGTTCTCCAGACTTCGTTGTAGCTTGGGTCAATACGATTGTTCCAAATTTAATTACTTTAGGAATTGCGATGGTTTTGATCAATGTTTTGAAATTAGATGTATATTCATTGGTTATTGCAGCCTTTATGCCATTGGCAAACATTGGACAAACTTTACCAGGATTTATCTTAATTTGCTTAGTGCCTGCATTCTTCTATACATTGGGAATTTCAAGTTGGACGTTTGGTGCAATAACAACTCCAATTTTTATGGCTGGTATCCAAGCAAATATTGATGCAGTTGCAGCAGGTGGAGTCGCAACAAATATTGTTACGAGTGAATCTGTGTTCACATTAGCATTCGTTACAATGGGTGGTATGTGCGCTACTTTAGGTTTAAATTTATTGATGTGTTTCTCTAAATCAAAACAATTGAAAATGTTAGGACGTGTGTTTATTGTTCCTTCAATTTTCAATATCAATGAACCTATTATGTATGGTGGAAAAGTTGTAATGAATCCAGTGTTAATGATTCCTGCTTGGTTAAATTCAATAGTTGGACCAATCTATGTATGGATTTTAATGAGTACAGGATTATTAAATATTCCTTCAAAAATGATTCAGGTAGGACAAATTCCTGCACCATTCTGTAGTGTTATGATTACAGAAGATATGAGAGCTATATTATGGTGGGCTGTATTATTTGTGATTTACTTAGCAATATGGTACCCATTCTTTAAAGCTTATGAAAAAATAAAATTAGCAGAAGAAGCAGAAGAAAATTAATAAACTAGAAAGATCATAAAGAGGTAGAAATGTGTATGGATAAAGAAAAGGAATTAGTACAGGTAGCAATGCAGATTATTTTGCATGCAGGAGATGCAAGAAATTACGCAACAGAAGCTTTAAAGGCAGCCAAACAATTTGATTTTGAAACAGCGGATGAGAAAATGAAGCAAGCAAATGATTGTATTATTTTAGCTCATAAAGCTCAAACTACAACTGTTCAAAGTGAAATGAGCGGAGAAAAGTATGAATATTCTATGTTGTTTGCCCATGCTCAGGATACTTTAATGACTATTATGTCTGAAATTAATATGAGTTCAGAAATGATTGATATTTTAAAAATCATAAAAAATAGCAAATAGGAGGAAAGCATACATGGATAATAAGTTTTCTAAAGATTTTTTATGGGGAGCAAGTACAAGTGCTTATCAAGTAGAAGGTGCAGCAACTAGTCATGGTAAAAAATTAAGCCAACAGGATGTAATTAATAAAGATAGTTATGAAAAATTTGGCTTTGCGACTGCAGAAATCGCAAGTGATGAATATCATCATTACAAAGAAGACGTTGCTTTAATGAAAGAAATGGGATTTAAGGCATATCGCTTTTCGATTGCATGGTCTAGAGTATTCCCAGATGGAATAGGGCCAGTTAATGAAGAAGGTATTCAATATTATCGTGATTTAATTGATGAACTAAAGGCAAATGATATTGAACCAATTGTAACTTTATATCACTATGACTTACCGATGGCACTGGTGGATAAGTATGATGGCTGGATCAGTCGTGAAGTCGTAAAAGACTTCGAATATTATGCTCGATATGTCATTAATGAATTTAAAGATAAAGTAAAATATTGGACAACAATCAATGAACAAAGTATTATTGTACAATTTATTGAACAGAAGTGTTATATTCCTGAAAAATATAAGGGGAATAATCAAATTCGTTACCAAATAAATCATCATATGAATTTAGCACATGCAATTGCATGTAAATTGGTACATGAATTGGTTCCAAATGGATTAGTTGGTGCAGCAATTGGATATGCTCCAGTCTATCCATTAACATCAAAACCTGAGGATGTAATGGCAGCACAAAATGCAAATGATCTACATAATCAATATTATTTAGATATTTATTTTAAAGGTCATTATACTAAGTCAGCTATGATTTATCTGGAAAAAACAGGCATGGCACCAAAAATCGAACCGGGAGATATGGAATTGATTAAAGAAGGATATTCAGATTTCTTGGCACTAAATTATTATGCGAGTGAATGCGCAAAAGCGTGTCCTGAACACGAAGGAAAAGAAATCCACTTTGCAGGAGTAAATCGTTCTGGCAAAAAAGGTGAAATGTCTGGATATGAAACACAACCTGGATTCTTTGAAATGTGTAAAAATCCTAATCTCGATACAACGGATTGGGATTGGGCAATTGATCCAACAGGATTGGAATATATTTTCCGAGATATTTATTGCCGTTATGAAAAACCATTGATGATTACAGAAAATGGTTTGGGAGCTTATGATGAATTGACAAAAGATGGCAAAATTCATGATGAATATCGTATTGATTATTTAAGAGCTCATATTAAGGCGATGAAAAAAGCGATGAATTATGGAGTTGAAGTATTAGCTTATTGTCCATGGTCAGCTGTTGACTTATTGTCAACAAGTAATGGTGTAAAGAAACGTTACGGATTTATTTATGTAGATAGAACAGATGATGATCCAAAAGAATGTGCCCGAATCCGCAAAGATTCATTCTATTGGTATCAAAAAGTGATTCAATCACAAGGAACAGATTTAGAATCTTAATAAAACATAGGCACATGATTTATTCATGTGCCTAATTTAGTACGAGGAGGAAATAATAATATGAAACAATTACCAACAGGATTTAAAGATGGTTTTTTATGGGGTGGAGCAGTAGCAGCATGCCAAATTGAAGGAGCTTATGATGTCGATGGTAGAGGACTTTCTACTTCCGATATCCGTGCTTATGATAAAAACATGGATCGTTCTCATATTGAAAAAGAAGGGGGAGGAACTCTTGCAGAAATCAAGGCATCGATTCAAGATACAGAAAGCTATTTTCCTAAACGTCATGGAATAGATTTCTATCATACATATAAAGAAGATCTTGCCTTATTAAAAGAATTAGGATTAAAGGCATTTAGAACAAGTATCTCATGGTCAAGAATTTTCCCAAAAGGAGATGAATTGGAACCCAATGAAGCAGGACTTAAATTCTATGACAACTTGATTGATGAAATTATCAAAGATGGAATGGAACCAATCATTACCATGTCACACTATGATATTCCATTATATCTAGTCACAGAATATGGGGGATTTGCGAATAAGAAGACGATTGAATTCTTTGTTCGTTATGCCAAAGTATTATTAGAAAGATATAAAGGGAAAGTTAAATATTGGATCGTATGTAATCAAGTGAACTTAGTTCCAACTGTACAATTTGGATCCTTAGGAATCTATGATGATCAAGCAGAGAATATGGAAGAATTGATGTACCAAGCCGTTCATAATCAATTTGTAGCTGGAGCTAAAGTAGTAGAATTAGCTAAAGAAATAGATCCAGAAGCAGTAATGGGAACAATGCTTGCGGATGGTACTCTATATCCAAAAACTTGCAACCCAGAAGACATTGTAGGTACTTTAAAGAAAAATAGAATGCAACAATATTTCTTTTCAGACGTACAACTTCGTGGAGAATATCCAGTTTATGCATTACGCCATTTTAAAGAGAAGAATATTGATTTAAAAATGGAGGCTGGAGATGAAGAGCTTTTAAAAAATAATAAGATGCAATTCTTGGCAATTTCATATTATTCTTCATATGTATTCAATCATGAAACAGATGATGGAACTCCATTTAAAGCAGAAAAGAATTCTTACCTTAAACCTACACCATGGGAATGGAGAGCAGATCCACTAGGCTTCTATAATTGTTTAAGTCAATTGTGGGATCGTTATGAAATTCCTTTGATGATTGCAGAAAATGGATTGGGAGCTTTGGATACGATTGAAGAAGATGGATCAATTCATGATCCATATCGTATTGAATACTTGCAACAACATATTGAACAATTAAAAGAGTGCGTAAAAGATGGTGTTGATATTTTAGCTTACTTAAGTTGGGGACCAATTGATATTGTTTCTTCATCAAGTGCTGAAATGAGTAAACGATACGGATATATTTATGTAGATTTAGATGATTTAGGAAAAGGCTCTGGTAAACGATTGAAGAAGGATAGCTTCTATTGGTATAAACATGTTATCGAGACAAATGGAGAAGATTTAAGTACAAACTTATAAAGTATATGACTAAGGAACTCATATGGGTTCCTTTTTTATTTGTTTAATGATTTAGAAAGAGAAGAAGATAAAGATTCGTATTATTATTATGATAAAATTTAAGTAGAGATATTCGAATAGAAAAGGGGTGACATGTATGTTTCTAACTATCTTTATCATAATAATCTTAGTATTCATCTTGTTAGAACTAGCTTCTATTAAAGATGAAATCAAAAAGAACAATGAACTTCTAATTCAATGTCTAAAGAAAAAAGAATAAGAGGCTGATTTAAAAAGCCTCTTATTTACTTTGTAGCATGAAATAATAGATTTCTGGTTTTGCCATAAAACGAAGATTTACGTGTGTGCATCCTACACCGGATGAAATGATGTATGGAAAGGCAAGACGTTTTGCGTGGGAACGATTCAATGATTTTGCCCCATCTATCGATTTATATCCACCAAAAATAGGGAATGTGATTTGATTGCCATGAGAGTGTCCACATAATGCAAGGGATATTGATTTTGTGGATAATTCTTCATTAGTCAGTGTATCTGGCATGTGAGTGATGAGCAGATTGTATTGTTTGTCTGACGTTGAAATTTTATTTGGATCAGGCGTATTTGATAATGCACTTAATGTAATGCCTTCCTCTTTTTTGTTTGTAAGAAGAATTGTTTCATTTTCTAATATTTCAAATTGTGCCTGATTTAAAATGGAACGAACTACGTCGTTGTTTGCATCATCCTTTTCGCCTAAGACACAAAACTTACCTAGTGGAGCATGCATCTTAGATAATTTATTAGTGATATAATCCATATCTTCTTGAGTCATCTGGCAGGTTTCATCAAATAGATCGCCACCAAAAATCAGAATGTCTGGATCTAAATGTTCAATTTTATTAAAGAGTTTATCGGCTCTTTTTTTATTTTCAAATTTACCATATTGCACATCCGTAAAATAAACAATGGATACATCATTCATTGAGGATGGAATCTTTTCATCTTTCAATGTTTTATATTGTACACTCAATTGTTCGGGTTCAACATTTTTTGCGATTTTCAAAGATCCTAGCATACTTAATACGATCGCAAATAATATGGCAATGATGATAAACATTTGTTTCTGTAACTTTGTCATGAAACTATTTTATCATAAAATAGAAAAGACATCACTAGGATGCCTTTGTTGCTCTTGGTTTTCTTGCATGGAAATTGTTCTTACGATTCTTTTGAAGGTCTTCCATTGTTTGTTTTGAATTCAAGATAACTGGAATTACAATTGGGTTTCGATGTGTCTTCTTGTATAAGAATGGTTCTAATGTAGAGCGTACACAGTTTTTGATTTCAGAGAAAGTGGTTTTTTCTTTCATCTTTTCCTGAAGAGAATTATTCACAATATATTCAGCTTCTTTGATCAATCCCTGTGAATCTTTAATGAAGACAAATCCACGTGATACGATGACGGGTCGCATTAAGATTTTGTTTTCTTTTGAATCGATAGCTAAGATAACGGCAACTAATCCATTATCGGCTAGGATTCGACGATCTTTTAAAACAGCAGTGGATAATCCGGAAATATCATTTCCATCGACATAAATATCGTCACCTTGGTATCGCCAGTCACTTTGTAGTACTTTGTGATCTCTTAAAATTAAAATATCTCCATTTGCGCATACAAAGATATTCTCTTTAGGAATACCTGTTTCCATTGCGGTTTGACGGTGTTGCATCAACATCTTATATTCACCATGAATTGGCATAAAATAGGTTGGACGAACTAACTGTAACATTAGTTTTTGTTCTTCTTTAGAAGCATGTCCCGTTGTATGCAAGTTATTTAAGATGGATTTTGTCAATACTGTAGCACCCGATCTAAATAAGTTATCAATAACGCGATTGACGCTTGATTGGTTTCCTGGAATTGGGTTGCTTGAGAATACGATTGTATCTCCCGGTTTTAAGTGAATAAAGCGGTGTGTACCATTCGCAATCCTTGATAGGGCAGCCAAAGGTTCACCCTGACTTCCTGTACAAATAATACAAACTTTATCATCTGGTGTATAAGCTAATTCTTCAGGACTTAAGAAATCTGAATTTTTAACTTTGATTGTTCCCATCTTTCGTCCGATATCGACAACATTTTCCATACTTCGACCAAATACGATTACTTTTCTACCAAATTTAGTAGCAGCTTCAATGATTTGGGCAACACGATGTACGTTAGATGCGAATGTCGCAACAATTAAACGTTGTTTTGTCTTACGCATAATGTCCTGGATTTCATTGGCAACTTTTCTTTCTGAAATAGAGAAGTCTTCAACTCCAGAGTTTGTAGAATCTGACATCAATAAGTCTGGTTTTGTGACACCGATAAATGCCATTTTCTGGTAGTCTGCATTTGTTCCAACAGGAGTTAAGTCAAATTTGAAGTCACCTGTGTGGACAATAGATCCATTAGGACATGTGATATGTACACCTAAAGAATCGGGGATAGAGTGGATGGTATTGAAGAAACCAACTTTAAAGTATTTTGTTGAGATACTTGAGTTTTCATCAATTTCTATAATTTTTGTTTTTTCTAGTCCTTTATGTTCACTTAACTTTTTAAGAATCAAAGCCTTCGCAAAACGAGGTGCATAGATAGCATCAATTTGGACTTGTTTTAGTAAGAATGGAATTCCTCCAATATGATCCTCGTGACCATGGGTAATTACTAAAAACTTTCTTTTTTTGTTCATGCGAATCAAATGATGATAATCAGGAATTACATAGTCAACTCCTAATAGTTCATCACCTGGAAACAAAACGCCACAATCTACGATACAGATTTCATTTTCGTGTTCGTAGCAATACATATTTTTACCGACTTCGCCTAATCCCCCTAGGGCGTAAATCAAAGTATCACCTTTTTCAACGTGATTTTTTGCATGATATGGTTTTTTGTTCGATGCATGCCCAAACGCTTGTTCTTGTGTTTTTGGCATATTCGACCTCTTTCTATAATTTAATGACTCTATTGTTATTATAGCAAAGCTACGCGATTTAAAAAAGCAGAAGCTTAAATGACTTCTGCCTCATCATCACTTTTCCATGGATTATTGGCATCAATATGATCGTAGAAAAGAGTACCTGATAAGTGATCGATTTCGTGTTGAAGGCAAATTGCGAAATATCCTTCCGCTGAAATTGTTACATTTTTATCTTGAATCAAATCATAACCACGAACTTTAATTCTTGCATGACGGAAAACATGTCCTGGATGTTCGCCTTTTACGGATAAACAACCTTCTCCATTATCTAAATATGCGTTTTGTACGGATTCGGAAATGATTTTAGGATTGACTAGTGCAACTTCATCTACACCATCTTCATAAGGAATCACAACCGCAATCATTTGTTTTAAAACACCAACTTGTACAGCTGCAATACCAACGGCCGGCTGTAAATCTTCGGCTTCGGCAATTTCATCATCTTGTGAATTACGCACATAATCTAACATGGCCTGTAAAAGTTCTCTGTCCTCATTTGATAAAGGCAATTGAACAGGTTCACTTTGCATACGAATTCTTTCGTCTGTATCCAATATAATATCTTTGCTTGTTATTTTCATAGTAATCATCCTCGCAAACATTCTATAGCATTTTCGAATTATTGACAAATGATTTTTGAAAATATAGTGATTACGCATGAAATAATCTTCAAAATTTC
>ULYS01012293.1_pt1 | contig 11460 bp, 10 predicted proteins | sample 1962381 | NCBI WGS metagenome assembly ULYS01 (sample SAMEA4835869, study PRJEB28245) | human gut metagenome | biome: gut microbiome; material: fecal sample | place: Denmark | collected 2008
TTGTTCTTGTTCCCTCCGGGTGAATCAAAACCACCTTGCCCTGTTGCAGACATTCAAGGACACGTTTCAAAGCAGGACTTGTATTTGCTCCTCTGGCTACCGGGATTCCCCCTGTAAGTCTCAGACCCCTTCTGGATATACCGGAATCTAAATGCTCCTGTTTTGCCATACAGCAAAAATCTTCAAGTTTTATTTTTCCCTTCCCCGCTGCCATAATCCACATCCCATCTAGATGGCTTTGATGGTTTGCACAAATAATATAAGGTCCTTTTTCCGGTATATATTCCTCTCCGCTCACTTCAAATTTGTAAAACAACTTAGTAAAACAGCGAAAAGCCGATAAAGTAAAACGGTCTCCTATATGCCGTTTCATCGGATATTTTTCCACATCATATGACACGGTATTTTGAGCATTTTCTCCCTGATGCTCAATCAGCTCACACAATTGCTTAACCGTTAATTGAGCGGAAATACAATTTGTTAAATTCACACCAAACTGTTTTTCGATTTCTACACATAATTCAAACAAATTCAAAGAATCAATTGCTAAATCATCCTCTAATACAGACTTCTCCCGAATCTCTTGCTGTACACCCAATGACCGCAGTATCTGTTCCAGCTGCTTATGCGTATCCAGTTCTTTCTCAAGATGTTCAACCCGGCTTTTATTTTCGTCCATCACTTGTTTATTACGCAGTTTATATCTTTGAACTTTACCTATGGATGACAATGGTATCTTATCAATAAACTGCACATCTGCAATCCGATAATCACCGCCAAGTTCTTTTGACCGATTCATGAACTGACTCGTTACCAAGGCCGTATCTTTTATCAAATCTTTTTCCAAGAAAAAAACAACTTCATCATAACCGGCTTCCTCTACTGGAACACCTACACATGCTGCCATAACATTTTCCGGAATACAATCCGCATATAAATTTTCTAACTGCTCAGGCGTTACTTTCTCTCCATTTCGAAGGTGAATACTTTCCTTGCTTCTTCCGGTAATATATAAATACCCCTTAGAATCACAATATCCTAAATCTCCTGTTTTAAAATATCCATCCTCATAAGCTTCTTCTGTTGCCTTTTCATCCCGGAAATATCCTTTCATATGACATGGCGTTTTTACCTGAATCTCTCCGATTCCATTTGCGTCCGGATTTTGAATCCGCACCGAAATTTCAGGAAACGATGTTATTTTGCCAATAGAATCCGATGGAAATCTGTCATAAACCGTTGTCGTAAGCATTGGCAGATTCATTTCTGTTGAGGCATATGTATTCATCCAGTAGTAACCCATCTTCTGAAAAAATAAACCTACTTCCCTGCTGCACTTTCCGCCACCAGTTCCTAAAAATTTCATCTTTCCACCAAATACCTGCTTATTTATTTTTCTAAAGAAGAAATTTCCGGCTTTGATATGTAATTTTTCATTTAACCAGCCACAAAGGGAAAGCATTTTTATTGCAAATTTTTTGTTATTTAACTGACTTACTATCTTTGTATAAAATGTTTCATAAACTTTTGGTACCATTCCAAATGCATTTGGCTTATACTTTTGGAATCCATCCATTAGTTTTATTGAGTTTGTATTTTCGAGCAGTCCAATCTGTCCACCGCCCAATAATAAAGCAAAAAACACTGAAAAACCAGAAACATGAAACATTGGAAACACTAATAGGTATCGAATATCATTTGTTCCAAATGCACGAAGAAGCAACTCCGCTGATTTCATCTGTGCCTCATATGTTATCATGACACCTTTGGGTTCACTTGTTGTTCCTGATGAATATAGAATAGCAAGCACATCATCGCTGTCTTTTGATGGCTCAGAAAAGTATTCTCTATCATCAAACAAATCACCCGTTTTTATATTAAAAACCGGATATTTTTGTGTCCATTTATAAGCATACTTTTGATAAATTTCTTCATCACATACAATGCCGCTAATATCTGATTTTTTCACCAAAGAATCCAGTTCTTCCTCAGGCAGTTGTGGATTCAATACTACGCTTACTAGTTCTGAAATAGCAAGCGCAGTTACCGCAATACACCCAAATGGAGACATCGGTGTTAATACAAGTACACGGTCATTTCTGCGCAGCATACTCTTCTGAAATTTCTGCATTAATAATTCACATTTTAATCCAAAAGACCGATACGTTATATCTTCCTCTGTCCCATCTGATTTTATGTAAGTCAAAAAGACTTCTTCTGCTTTTTTTCCATCACATATATTGTATATTTTCTCAATAAACAGATTTCGTATCGCATTATCAGTTTTTTTATTTGACATCTTGTTTACCCTTCCGTCACGCTGTCATCATAATCCTGTGTTACGCCAAGTTCACCATCAACAACGCTATTGTTCATTATTACTTCTTTATCTTTACCTTTTTCACCGTACTCCACTTACCGTACACTTTTTTCTTGCCATTCATCTTATAGGCACGAACTCGAATGTAATACGTTTTCTTCTTTTTTAGTTTCTTAATGGTGTACTTGGTTTTCTTTGTCTGTACGCTCTTTTTCTTTTTGAACTTTTTATTCATAGCGTACTGAAGCTGGTACCCTTTAGCACCCGTGACCTTTCCCAAGAATAGCTTTAAGCATCTTTTTTTACTTAATATTTTTTTTATTTCCGCTTGTGTCATCCCTGTTTTTTGATAGGTTTGTTGTTTTACCGTATTTAGTTTACTTTCTGTAACATTATTAGCATTTATGTATGTTTTGTTAGATACCTCAATATATTTCGTTGCCATCTTTTGACGACTTTCCTTACCATAAAAAGGCACTGAGTATATTTTAATATAATATCTTCCTGCACTTGATAAAGTTACTGTTTTTTGATTTACAGACGGATTTTGTGCAACACCTGGGTCACCTCCATAAACTTTCTGTTTTGTCGTCTCATTTACTATAACAAGCCAATATTGAGCAAAATCACTGTTAGCTGACGTTGCTTTCCATGATATTTTTACGTTTTCTCCTACATTATATATTTCTTTATCCGTTTGTATCGTCGGTGTCGTCATTTCTCCATATGCACCTACTGATATGTATTTTGTTGCTAATTTTTGTCGACTTTCTTTATTATTAAAGGGCACAGAATATATCTTTATATAATATCTTCCCGCACTTGGCAACACTAAACTTTTACTATTTATAGCAGGGTTTCTTGCAACACCTGGGTCACCTCCAAAAATTTGTTGCTTTGTTGTCTCATTGACTATAATAAGCCAATATTGGGCAAAATCACTATTTGGCGATGTTGCCGCCCACGATATATTAGCAGTTTCCCCAACATTGTATACTTCCTTATCCGTATGTATCGTCGGCGTTGTCATTTCTCCATATGCACCAATATTTCCAGAAGAAAAATTAGGTCTAACAACACCCCAATATGGTGTATAATTTGTGATATATGCCGGACTATTATACGCAAATGTCTCTCGTGTAACTTTCTTTTTCCCATTATAATTCTGATGATATGTAACATAGTCCGATTCATATATTGCTACATGACCATACCCACCGGTATACACCAAAATATCGCCTTTTTGCGGCTGTGCTCCCTTTATCCTTGTCCATCCGCTCGGAAGTTGATTCGTTGCATAATCGCATCCATTTCCTCTAACTTGTGCAACTCCTAAAAAATTATAATATGCCCGAATCAAATCCACGCATTGGGCACCGTAAGCACCATCCGCATCAATCGAATTACCCACTTGTGATTTCACCCAATTGATTGCTTCATCTGAAGTTTTGCTCGTTGCTTTTGCCTCGTTTGCAGTATAAAGACACAATACACAGAGCACGAATAAAACTCCCCCTTTCCACATCTTTTTCATAACAATCCCCTCCAATTTTTGTTAATTTATGCTCATATCATAGCACATATTGTTCTATGATTCAATAGTCCATTTTGTTCTAGCATTATCATATACACTACGTTCAATTTATAATATTATAGAATTTTGCTCGGATTTCATCCGTTTAAAATCACCCTTAATCCTAGGAGGTTTTTTACATGAAAATGCAGCGTATTCGTGATCTGCGAGAAGACCACGATTTAAAACAAACAGACATTGCAGACTACTTACACATTAGCCAGCGTACATATTCACATTATGAGACAGACAGCCGGAGCATGCCGATTGAAGTACTAAAGCGACTTGCTGTCTATTACAATACAAGCATGGATTACCTGGCGGAACTTACCGATGAGAAAAAGCCCTACATAAGAAGCAAAGAAACACTTCCAAAATAAAAACACATCGCTTCCCTTTGCAATGTGTTTTTATTTTATATGACCTGCATAATTTTTTCACAGCGAACTCACATCCACCAAATACGCTCTCTTTTTGTTTGTAATCAGAATTTTCTTCTGCGTTTTCACCAGATGAATTTCCATATCATTTCTTAATTTCCTCGGAATATTCATCTTCTTCCACGTATGATTTGTGAGTTGAATGAGATAAACCGCCTGTTTTTTCTCCTCCAGATTTCCAAATAATACATAATCACCACTTACATCAATTACATCGCCACTATCCTTAACATCCGGAATGGTAAATGACTGATTTCCGGTAATTTCATAAAATTCCAGTGATTTCTTTTTGTGGTGGTAACGGTAAGACCATTTCATATTAACAAGGCCGACACCTGAATATTTCTTCTCAATTCTCATGGTCTGTAAATTTACTACGCATGTAGAATCCTCTTCTGTACTGTTTTTAAAAATTGACTCACCGTAGGTTAAAATTCGGTTTTCATCCAAAAACTCAATTTCTGTTGTTCTGGCATATCCATTCACGAGTTTCTGACTTATTTTTTTCTCCGTCTGCGAAGCAATATCAAAGACTGACCAGTAGCCGTCTCCCCTGTGATTGCACAAAATTTTACTACCTTCCGGTGACATAACAAAATTGCATATCATGTTACCGCCGGATATTTTTTTCAGCGTTTTCTCTGCCAGATTGATTTCCACCAAATAACCTTTTGTCGCATTTTTTTCTTCTCTTACACCGTAAATTATGCCGTTTTTATAATAAGAGAAAATCTCGGTAATTCCTCCCGTGTAATTAAAGGCATAAATTTCGTTGCCGCTTGCCACATATTGAAAACCGCATTTTTCCCCGTCAAGTACACTTTCAAAAGCAACCGGTGTCATTTTCTTTAATCCGTCGGAAATCACTGTGTACACATGGTCTACTTTTTCCTCATCTCCCTCAAAATGATATTCACTGATAAAACTTTCTTTCTCTCCGACCACCATCATGTTTTCCTGTAATTGTATCGTGCCATCTTTTTCCGCCTTAACGTCTGCCACCTGTTTCGTTGGTTCTGGATTTAACTCCACCTCGGTGACATTTTCCTTGCCAAACATATTTTCCAAAAGCGATTGAAACACATTGGATTTCGTTGCCGCCACAGTTACAAAAGTTCCGCACAAAAGGAAAATCACTACCGCCGCAGCCGCTGTCCGAAGTTTTTTCATTGAATTTCTCCTATGGGAAATACCCTGTATCTTTTCCGGATTCAGTGCCTCTTCCACCCAGTCTTCCGGGGCTTTAATCTTATCTATTTTTTTAATATCCATCATTATGCCTCCTGTTTAATCCCTGTTAATTTTTCATGATAGCAGCGAGTTTTTCTCTGCCTCTGCGAAGTCTTGATTTCACCGTATTCACACTTGTATGCAGCATTTTTGCAATTTCACCCGTGCCATATTCTTCATAATAATAAAGCACAATTACTTCACGGTATCGAAAAGGTAATTTTCGCAGAGCCACAACAAGCTGCTCTGTTTCTTCATCTTCTATTTGCAAAGAGCCAGCCTTTTGGTTCTCCTGTGGCACATATCCAATATCCACTTTTCGATTCCAGAACTGCCTGTGGTAATCTCTGCATTCATTTCGCGCAACTGTATATAGCCACGCTTTTATATGTTCTTCCTCTCGAAAGGTTTGTTCGGTCTGGTAGAGTTTCAGAAACGTATTTTGAAAGCAGTCCTTTGCTGCCTCCTCATTCTGCGTCCAGACAACACATAGTCTCGTTATGTCATCTGCATACTGCCGCACGACGTCCTCATACTCCATCCCGGCATATTTATTTATCATTGCCTGATACTCCTTTACTACAATATCTTTTTTGCATGCATGGTAGAAAATAATTACTTTCTATATAATACACGATTTGGATGGGAAAATGGGTGCAGGATTTTAATTTTTGTTGTTTCGCTGACCGCTTTACAACCTGTGTATGAAAGTGCTATAATGATGATGTCGGAACGAAAGGAGCTGATGTATATGTTCATTGAAGAATTGGCAAACGAAGACGTAGCTGCTGTCATTAACGATACCAACCGCAGTCGAATCCGTAAATTAGAAGCAAGAATAGAAGACCTTGAAGCACTGCTGGTGGAAAAGGATGAAACGATAGCCAAAAAAGACAAACAGATTAACGAACTTGAACAAAAAAAACAAGCTCTTATAGAAAGAGAAAACCCCACCCCATAATATCAAACAAAAATGAAGTTCATTCGTGAGAGACTATAATGCGAAGCATTATCTTATCTCGATACGAATGAACTTCATTTTTGTCTTACTCCCACACTATTTTTCTCACTCTTGCATGCCGGCATGGGTCATGCAGAGGGTCATTTTCCGAATATCCGCATCTTCCCTCAAAACATTCCAGACTTCTGGCATGATATACGAAAATATCATTTCCATCCTTATCTTTTGTAAATGAATTGTGTCCGGGTCCAAATTCCTCATGTAAATCTTCGGATGTAAGCACCGGTGTGTTCTGCTTAGTCCATGAATCCCGCTTTAGCAAATCACTTCCCTCTTTGGCAGAAATTACTCCTACACAATACTCCGGACCAGTACCGGACGCTGAAAAGAAAACCATTATTCTGCCATCATGTTTGACAACCGCAGGTCCTTCATTTACGGCATAGCGGACTTTTTCCCAGTCATACTCCGGCTCGGTTAAAAGCATCGGAAGCGAAATTAATTTCCACGGCTCCTCGCGATTAACCTCTCCCAAATACAGGCAGGAAATTTTCTCCGGACTATGCTGCGCCCAAATCACATAAGAGCGTTCACCATCTTCAAAATATGTCATATCCAAGGAAAATCCGGTGAAAGAAAAATCATCCTCTTCCCTCTTTTGGAATTTTCCCTTTTCACTCCAAGTTCCGGTATATGGATCATTGCTGTCGCAGACAAGAACGTGGCAGTCAAATGCCCAGTTATTTTCCTTGTCCTCACTTCCGGCATAAAACACATATCAGAGTCCTGCGATATAATGCAGTTCCGGCGCCCAGATAAAACGATGTGTTAATGTTGTATCTGCCACTTTCCAAATAGTAATTTCTTCTGCCGATGCAAGTTCTGAAATATCTTTTGCCCGCCGCAAAATCACACGGTCATATCCATCCTTGTCGTCTGCACTTTTCATTGGATAAGAAGCGGTGAAATAATAAAATCCATCCGGTCCCAATGTAATGTATGGATCGGCACGCTCCTCAATAAACGGATTTTGATAACACTCTTTAAACTGCATTTCTCGGTCCCCCTTATTTACTTCCTGATTTAATAAGTGTACAACAATACCCCCGTTATCGCCATGTCATTTTGTGACCTTGTTTTGGAAAAATGTTACCAATTTTCTTTGACACAAGAAGGAGTAACATGGTAAAATCAAGCAAAAGGGGGACTATTCATGGCTGCAAAAACATTTGACGAAGTATATCTGGTAAATTATTCATCCTACGATGATGTCAATCTATATGAGGTCGGATGTCAAAAATGTGACCCATCTTACGGATATGGTCCAATTATCCGCAAATTATATATTCTGCATTATGTCGTAAGCGGTGAAGGAATTTTGCGCATTAACAATCACGAATTTGCAATTAAAGAACACGATATCTTCGTTATACCGGCTCATACTGCATCTTACTATGAAGCAGACGAAAACCATCCATGGAACTACATCTGGATTCAATTTGACGGATTTAAAATCAAAGAAATGCTGAATAATTGTGGATTATCGGACAAATCTCCCATTCTCTCTCTGCATCAGGAAGCCAAAAAAGCGGAAGACTGTATAAGACACATCTTAACAAATTACGGAGATGAGTACGCTTGCATCGGAAAAGTATACGAATTATTTCAGCACATGATTCATGCAGCGAACCTCAAAAATAAGCCACAAAAAAAGCGAACTGACTCTTTAACTTACATTCAAACAACCATTCAATTTATCCGGCAAAAGTATTCTGACCCGATTCGTATTCAGGATATCGCCGATTACTGTGGACTAAACCGTTCGTATCTTACGCGGTTATTTAAGCATGCCACCGGTTATACCCCGCAGGAATATTTAGCGCAGTATCGCATAAATCAGGCCAAACAGTTGTTAGAAGAAAATGAACTTTCCATTCAACACATCGCTTACTGCGTTGGCTACAATAACTCATTTACTTTTTCCAAATTATTCAAACGACAAACCGGATTTTCTCCTTCAGATTACCGGTCTTTTACCAATAAAAAAACTCCGATTACGGAACACACACTGCATACCGTAATCGGAGACAAAATCGAGTAATTCTTATCGACGGAACAATCCTTTTTTCTCATAAGGCTCACTTGTATGGGAAACTAATTCATAACCAATTTCTTTAATTTCCTTTTCCAGCATAGGAATATCTAACGCTTCCTCGCTGATTACAACAGTTTCTCCTTTTTTTGCAGAGGAAGAAACTTTCTTCACCTTACAATGCTTGCGAATCAAATCATTCATGTGAGATTCGCACATGCCACACATCATACCGTCAATCTTTAATACCGTCTTTAACATCCGGAATCATCTCCTTTAACACATTTTCATGTCTATTATAGCAAGAGATTCACCCTTTGTAAAAGATTATTTGTTTGTTGATAAAAATGGTTGCAGAACACCTGCCATCTGGTTAATCGGCATCGACTGCAGATAAATCTTACCGGGACCGGTCACTACGGTGTTAAAGAATCCTTCTCCACCAAGCACCTTATTTTTCAGTCCCTTAACGGTTGTAATATCCATCGTACAGCTTGCATCCATCGCAGCTAAGTAGCCGGTATCAATAATCATCTGCTGCCCTGCTGCCAGCTCATATTCCTTTACATAGCCATCAATTTCTACAAAAGCCGTACCGTTGCCGGAAAGTCTCTGCATAATAAAACCTTCGCCACCAAACAGACCGCCACCTAATTTTTTCTGGAACGCAACCGATAATGTCACTCCATCCGTAGAAGCAAGAAATGCGCTCTTCTGTGCAATTATCTCATTTCCATTTCCAATTTCAAATGCCAAAATCGACCCCGGAAAACTGGAAGCATAAGCAATCTGTCCGGCTCCGCCTTCTGCTGTATAACGGTTCTGGAACATATTTTCCCCGCTGAACATACGACCAATCATTTTTCCCATTCCGCCGCCGGATGTCTCCATCTTCATGTTTGGCGTCATCCAAGACATAGCTCCTTTTTCCGTAATCATGGACTCGCCTGCCTCCAAATCACAAATAACTACCGGCAACGGTGCTCCTTCAATTGAATATTTCATATGTATAAATCTCCTTTCGCAATTTCATAAATTGGATTTATTCTATCATATTCAAACTGCACTTTCCATAATCACTGTCAAAGCGGTTATAAAACTGTCGTAATTGCTATTATTTTGTCGCAGCCTCTAAGAAAGAATAAAAAGCTGGTTTTGGATCTTCTAAACTTTCTCCAAATAACAGACATGAAGTAGGTTTTCTCCATGAAATCGCATCATAGAGTCCCCATACCGTAACACCTGTGATTCCGCGGGCATTTACGGATTTATCACGATTTTCCTGTTTGGAAATAAGCAGTTTCATAATATCGGAATAATGATTTGCCAGATCCTCTTCTGTCTGTCCATCTTCGATTCCGATATCCAATTCTGTAACCTGAACCTGAAGTCCGGTTGCCAAAAACTTATCCACTGCTGTTCCATATTTTTCAAGAGACGGATAATTCACAGTAATATGGCTCTGCATACCGATTCCACCGCAAATTTTTGCTTCTTCTCCTTCATTAATGTAATTGATGAGTTCTACAATTTCATCCGCAACATCATATTCATTGTAATCATTATAGAACAACGTAATATCTTTCTGCAGACCGTACTGTTTCAACTCATCATAAGCTACTTCGTAAGCCTTTTTCACATAGGTTGGTTTCAAGCCCATGTCACCATAAACATCCATCCAGGAAGTAGCTGCCGGATCATTTGTGCGGTGCGTATACTCATTCGTAATGTCCCAGCAATAAACAAGGGAGCCTGCCTTACCGGTCAAACTCTTTTCCTTATCCATGACATGTTTCATTACAGAACGGATATAAAATTCAAGTCGTTTGTCCATCACTTCTTTCGAGACATTAGCGCCACTGCTGCTATATCCTTCCTTGAAGAAACGCGTTGATGTCTGCTGATGCCACTGCATCACATGTCCACGCATCTGAAGTCCATACTGATTGGCAATCTCAAGAATTTTGTCCACACTGTCAAAATTCAACTTGCCAACCGTCGATTCGGTGTAACCATCCGGAATCACATAACCAAGTTTTTTCGCTTCGCTCACAGAAATCGTACCACTCCAGTCAGACAAAATCTGTGCAGGCTTTAACTCATTTTCCAATGTGTAACTGTTAAAATGATGTTTCACAAACTTCATCGTATCATCACTCTGCATCTGATAACCATTATTCCATGAAGTATTGTAACTTACTACATTACCCATGCGTTCAAAAATTCCACTGTAAGTATCCTTGATACTCGTAAGTCCTTCCGGATTAAATGGTTCTTTTCCCGCTGTTGTCTGTGTAATGGTAAGATCATCCACAAGAAAATCAAAATTACCGGATGGTCCCTCGACATAAAATGTTAATTTAGAAAATGACTCCGGAACCTCATAAGTACCCTCAATTTTAGTCCAAACACCGGATTTCAATGTTGTTTCTTCCTTGATTGCCGGATAACTATCCTGACCGGAAACCGTAAGGTTCGCTGATAACTTAATAGTTTGATCTGAACTGGTTGTCTGTTTAACCCATACCGAAATCGAATACGTTGCACCCTTCACAATCGAATCCGTTACATTCAATTCAGCTCCGTTCCATGTGCTCGTACGTCCGGTTACAGAAAGACAATTTCCACTTCTTCCGCCGGAAGCCACTGCTACTTTTGCTGCTCCACGTCCGGTAAATCCATCCGTTCCGTCTTCAAAACCGGTAGACAAATACGTTTTTTCTGCAAATTCACCTGCCGGTGTTGCTGTTGGTGTTGCTGTTGGCTTTGCCGTTGGTGTTGCTGTTGGCTTTGCCGTCGGTGTTACCGTTGGTGTTGCTGTCGGGGTCGCCGTTGGCTTTGCCG
>ULYS01029636.1_pt1 | contig 11093 bp, 13 predicted proteins | sample 1962381 | NCBI WGS metagenome assembly ULYS01 (sample SAMEA4835869, study PRJEB28245) | human gut metagenome | biome: gut microbiome; material: fecal sample | place: Denmark | collected 2008
GTTTAGGGCCGACCGGAGCGGAGCGCAGACCGCAGGTTCGAATCCTGTCGCATCGACTTATTATTGAGGGTGTAAAATATGGAGAGGTTCCTCTCCCCGAAAAAATTTTTTCAAAACTTACGCAAAAAACTTGACAAACCCAAAGTTATAATCAGTAGACTGCCTTGACAAGATAAAGAGGTCTAATTATCTTTTATGACTAATTCACCTTTATAATTATATACTGTTTTGTTTGGTGGAACATCTTTTGTGATAAAAGAATTAGCACCAATTATGCAATTATCACCAATAGTAATTCCGCCTAAAATCATTGCGTATGGAGCAATAAAAACATTTTTTCCTATGGTAGGTGCAAGATTATCATTTGCTTTTACCCCAATTGTAACGTGGTGTTGGATTTTGCAATCATCGCCAATGATAGAACATTGATGAACAACAGTTCCCAAACCTGCATGTAAAAAAGCAACGTTTTTTCCTATCAATGCTTTAGTTGGAATATCGCATCCAAATAATAAACGCAAAATTTTTGACGCGATATTGTATTTTCTTGATAGTTTGTAAATAATGCTAAACATAAAAACCTCCTCTTTATTTTTTTAACTAAATATAACATCAAAAATGGAATACGTAAAGTCAAAACATAAGCTCTATAGTATGTAGATAAAGCATGGTTTACATTTGAGTAACTATATTGATTCGAAAAACTAATTTAAAACCTTATAAACTAAAGAGGGTCATAGAAGTATATACGAGAATTAATTTAAACGTAATGATATGTGTTGACGGAGAATACAAAAAGATTAACTCGGAAGACATTATCATGATTGAGGTCGCAAGCCGTAAATTAAAGATGATAACAGAAGAAGAAACATATATTTTAAACGGGACCATACAGGAATGAAGAGATAAATTAAATATTCCCAGCTTCTGCGTGTGCCATAAGGGTTACCTTGTGAATATTAAACATGTAACAAGCATAACTAAAGACACGGTGTATTTAAATAACGGCAGATACAAAGCCTATGTGTCAAAAAGAAATTATGACGAAATCAAAAACAGATTTATGTTATTCGTTGAAAAAAATATGTAATGAAATTGTTTGCACATTTGCCGCTTATACATTAAAAGCGACCGCTTAAACATAATCTATTGAAAAAAGATTTAAAACAAGTACAATTACATTAATCAAATGTATACAGGAGGAAATTGTTAAATCAATAAAATTAAAAAAATAAAGGTTGTGATGTGTATTTGATTATCTTGCAGCTTCCGATTCCGACAAAAAAATGACATTAAGTGATGTAAGAAAATTCAGAAATAAAGAAAAAGAGATGAGGATTGAAGACCTTACGGAATATGCGTATACCGTCAGTGAAAAGACACTCAATAACAGCGGTGAAAAATCAATAATATATGAGCTGGATGCTCCCATTACAGATTATGAAAAATATAGAAATGAAGCGGACGGAAAAACTACTGCGTTCTCAATTAATTACAATCCGATGCCGATAGAGTCATTCTTTGAAAATAATGATAAATATACCGGCTGGAATTATTTTGATATTACCTTTGAAGACGAACTGCCGTCAGGAGATTACATAATTGAAGTTAAGACCGATGGGAAAAATAAATTTACAAAAGATTTACCTTTTACGATAGAGTAAAAAAATTCCTGCGACTGGAGCGGCCCGAACTTCGGGCGCCTTCTTTCACCTTCTGATTGCGATCAAATTTCCCAATCATACCTTGCTTTTCTTAAAATACTATGTTATACTAATAATAAACAAACGGTCAGTCACCATAGGAGGATACAACATGAAGACAACAGAGCAACAGCACATCGAACGCAAAAATGAACTTATGGAGAAATGTTTTGAATGTTACGCCGAAAACGGACTTACAGGCACAGGAATTAAAGCCCTGGCAGATGCATGCGGCTGCACCAAAGCAAATTTATATTCATATTTCAAGAATCTTGACGAACTTATCATTGAATCCACAGCATATTGTATGTCAAAAGTCGAAGATGACTTTATGAAAAAAGCACCAACGGATCCGGAAGATGTAATGCGTTTTATCGAAGAAGTGCCTTATTGGACGGCCAAAAAACACGGCAGCAAATACCGGCTTATGTACCAGGTATATACACTGCCCAAATATATCGAACATGGCAAGAAATTTTTTGAAGGCGTCAATGAACGATACACCGAGTATGCCAAACTGCTTGAGCCCAAAATAGGTATACCGTACACAACCATAACGCCGTTAATATTTATATTCGTCCGCGCATGCGTACATTATGCCATGTTTGAGGACGAATACTATCTGAAAACACAGATGGAGGTATTAAAACAAGGCGTCAGCCTGTTTATAGAACATTACAAAAAATAATATATGTGGAGGTGTTTCGCGTGAAAAAACCTGTAATTGTACTTCTTAGTACATTGATGCTTGTATCTATTACTTTATCCGCAATCTGCATCATACTTGTAAAGAAAAATATTACCGGAAAGGAATCCCGCCGGGTAGCCGTACAATGTGGCCAGAGTGCTATTCAGTGGAAATACGACAACGAAACCGAATGGCATGATCTGGTAGACATTGCACAACTTACAGGAGCTGCCGGTCCGGCCGGACAGGACGGAAAAAACGGCACCAATGGTAAGGATGGCATTGACGGCATAAATGGTGCCAACGGCAAAGACGGTGTCAATGGCAAAGATGGTACCGACGGCAAGGACGGTGTCAACGGTAAAGATGGTACCGACGGCAAGGATGGTGCCAACGGCAAAGATGGCATTGACGGCAAGGACGGCATCAATGGCAAAGACGGCATTGACGGTGTCGATGGTAAGGATGGCATTGACGGCAAAAATGTGGAAGTACGCAGTACGGATGCATATATCCAATGGCGTTACGATGATGGCGTATGGCAGAACCTTGTGGCACTCACCGACATTACCGGTCCTTCCGGCAGCACAGGTACCGATGGCAGAACTCCTGAATTCCGCGCCGATAACGATATGCTGCAATGGCGCTATGCCGGGGACTCAATATGGCTTAACCTCTATGATATGTCAACACTGCGTGGAAATGACGGTGCCGACGGCAAAGACGGCATCAACGGTCAGGATGGAAAAGACGGTATAGACGGTGTTGACGGCCGGGACGGTGTTGACGGCAAAGACGGTAACACACCGTTTATAGGTGACAACGGAAACTGGTGGATTGCCGGCTCCGATACCGGAGTAAAAGCTCAAGGCGCTGACGGTGCTGACGGACAGAATGGTGAGAACGGCAAAGATGGTATATGTTCAGGCTATTTTTTTGCTGACTGCAGTATCTCGGGCCACCGTCTTCTTCAAAATTACGCAGTCACACCATATTTTACGCAGAAGCTGAACAGCAAAGACCTGGTCTCCTGCTCCCAGAACAAGGTCACTTTGAAAAAGGGACATACATATATGGTATGCTTAAGCGGCTCGATAGGTGTAAGTTCAAATGACAACAACGGAAATTTATGTGTCGTTATGAAAGATGGGTACGATGACACCACATGCAAAAACGCCACACGCATCTATCAATATTACGCACCCAATTCAAAACCAAAAGTACCGCTTTATCAGTATTCGATAACGTATAACAGAATATATAATGCAAAAAATAATGACATTTCTCTGACATACTCTTTTGAGCAGGAAAACTATAACACAGTGCTTGACACGCTTAGCTGTACTTATACCGTCATCGCGCTCGACTGATTTATATCACAATAATTAAGAAGCCTCCTATGACCTATCTATTTCAAAACACCATATACTTCGTCGGATACAGGTTCACACCACTCGTTGGAACATTCCTCACCCGGAACTTCAACTGCGAGATGTGAGAACCACTCCGTCGGAGTGGCGCCGTGCCAATGCTTAACCTCGGCAGGGATGTTAATGCAGTCGCCCGGTTTCATCTCTATGGCTTCCTTACCCTCTTCCTGATAATATCCGCGTCCTCCGACACATACGAGAATCTGTCCGCCGCCTCTCTTTGCATGATGGATATGCCAATTATTTCTGCAGCCCGGCTCAAAAGTTACATTAAAAATTCCAACCTGCTCTTTGGAAACCGGTGCGAGATAACTTTTTCCCACAAAATATTTCTCAAAAGCAGTGTTCGGCTCTCCTATCGGGAATATCATTGACTTCGCATGTGCTCTCATCGCCTCATCTTCGTATGGCATATCGCCCTCACCCGGCTGCCACACCTCTTTGGCAAGATTGAATACCGCCCAGCCCTTAGGCCATCCTGTATAAAATGCTACATGTGTGATCACGGCAGCGATTTCCTTCTGCGTGACACCATGATTTTTCGCATTCTGAAGATGATATACGAGTGATGAATCGGTGATTCCCGAAGCCATAAGCGCAACAACCGTTATAATGCTACGGGTCTTGACATCAATATCCTGATTGTTCCAGTTCTCGCCAAAAAGGACATCATCATTAAAGTGAGCGAACTGCGGTGCAAACTCCGAGAGTGCATTTCTGCCCGCGGTCTGAATTATTTTCTCCATATAACATATCCTCCGGTTTTATAATGTGTTTACCCATGCGGCAATATCCTGTGCTGACATTCCGTTCAGAACCTTGCCCTCAATGATTTCCGCACCCGGTGCAGATGCCTTAAGTTCACTGACTGTATTGCCGAATCCGCTTCCGCCCGATGTGGCAAAAAGAACAATTTTCTTGCCCGCGAAATCATATGATTCAAGGAATGTGTTGATGATCGTCGGTGCAACGTACCACCAGATAGGGAATCCTGCATCTGTCAAGACTGGGACAAAAAAAATTTTATTTTTTTCTGTACATATTCTATCAAACCCTTACTGATTTTTAAAGTACAGAATAGTTTATTACTATTAACCTTTTCGTTATTACCCAATAGGGTAGAGGGAGAATAATTATCTCGCCCCTCCCATTGAACCGTACGTACGGATCTCGTATACGGCTCTACAACTTATATTCCAACTTTTGCTAAGTAATAGGATAAGGGATTGAGCAGACCAGCTCCATCTTTTATCCTATTTTCCAAGTAAATCTTTACTGATAATGAAATTCACCACGTTCATTCCACTTCTTCTATACCACCCAAGTCTTGAATTCGCAACTTTATGAATATCTTCCTGACTGTATCCGTTTCGGTTCTTCCAGTTTAGATAACTTAGGTTTCTGTAGATGGTTTTCGGCTTCTTCCATTGCTTCATGACTATCATTCTTATTTTGTGTCTTAGCCACTGTCCAAGCTCTTCCACAAATTGCTTCATCAACCCGATTCTAAAGTAATTAATCCATCCTCGCACAATCTCATTTACTCGCTTGATTGTAACCACAAGAGGTCTTGCTATTGCTTTCCCTCTCTTCAGATATTCACACAGCTTCTTTTTAAGCTTCTTTTTCTTTTCATTGGTAGGTTTTACTTTCCACTCTCCACCGTTTTTCAGAAATGTGAATCCTAGGTATTTGCTTCGCATCGGTCTGACTACTTTCGTTTTTGTTGCATTTACTTTTAGAAATAGTTTCCGTTCCAGCCAATCACTTATGGAGTTCATCACCCGGTTAGCCGCCATTTCACTTTTAGTGAAAATTAATACATCATCTGCATACCTTGTAAAGCGGAGTCCTCTATGTTCCAGTTCTTTGTCCAGCTTGTCCAAGTAGACATTTGAACATACGACTGAAAGAGGACCTCCTTGCGGCACGCCGGTAATAGTTGCTTTTTCCAAGCCGTTTTCCATTACACCTGCTTTCAGATATTTCCGAATCAGATTTAATGTGGTACTGTCATTTACTTGTTCTCTTAGTATCTGAATTAATTTGTCGTGATTTACCTTGTCAAAAAACTGTTCTATATCTATATCCACTACCCATTCATACCCATCATTCAAGTATTCCAATGCCTGTCGAATGGCATCATGACAACTTCTTCCGGCTCTGAATCCATAACTATAGTCACTGAATATCTCTTCATAAATATCAGATATAGGCTGTGCTATTGCCTGCTGGATAGTTCTGTCAAGTGCTGTGGGTATTCCCAATGGTCTTTTCTTACCATTGTCTTTCGGAATGTATACTCTTCGGACTGGTTTCGGTATATATGTTCTGTTTCTAAGAGATGTAACGATTTTCTCTCTGTTCTTCCTTATATAATCTCCCAGTTCTTCTACAGTAACTCCATCAACACCACTCGCACCTTTATTGGCAACTACCTTTTTATAGGCTCTGTTCAGATTTTCTTTTGACAAGATCACTTCAATCAATTCCATTGTTGTTACTCCTCTGACTTATCCTAAAATTCATACATAACACCCCTCTAAGTATAAACAGTATTCCTCGGTTACGTTCCTACTTTTCCTGTCCACTCGATTTCTGGCTCATGTATTATTTTAAACATAACGATTCGTACTATAAATTGTTTCAGTCCTTCGGCTTTCGCCTACTATGACATCATCTGACTCCCTCTCTAAACCTTTTTTTCGACCATACCTTTCAGTATGTGAGTAGGGTCTCCCGAGGTAAGACGCTAATCTTTCGTTCCACAACCTCTTGATTTACAACTTCGGTTTACGTTTACCTTTTGGGCTTTGGTTTGTCTAGCAACCTTACCCACCTAATCGCCTTATCAAGTTTCTGTACGTAGGCTCAAGAACTTTGTTACACCACTTCCTTCATCCATACCATTACTGGTACCGACTTGTGGTTCACTACACTTGGCGGTAAATACCCGTGACTGGACTTTCACCAGTAAGATTAGTGCCATGCTCGGCACACTAGAAGAAGCCAGCAGCTTTTTCACTACTGGCTTTCTATATTACTCATTTTGTTTACTACACTGCATTTCGGATAAAGTTCTCACCCTTAAACACAACTTCTATATCTTTGTCGTTGTAAATGAGCACCTTATCAATTATGTTTGAAAGTACATCTCCGTCATACTGCTCCAGCATACTATACTGGGTTAGCTGTTCTATCTTCTCCTCTGAGTCTGGTTCCTGATTTGCAACTTTCTCCTGCAAATCTGATATCTGATTCTCCAGATCAGCTAACAGCTCTTGTCCGATGAAATATCATAGATACTGCTTACCAGAATACTGATAATGGAATCTCTTTCGATATAAAATTTAAGTCTTTCCACAGACTTCGTATCTTTAAAGATTGTTTCTACAATCTCAAAATCCGCTTTCTTAGCATATGCTTCTATCCTGTCTGCGGCTCTGTCGGCATTCCTGCCTACACAGATAACACAACACTTACTCATAAAACCTCCTATCTGTCGGCTCTGAGACGTCTGAAAAATACTGCCATAAAATCAGCAAGTGAAACAATACCGTTATCTTCCTTTTTCCCTGCCTGCTCCATCTTCTGATAATATCCAGCCATATCATCGTTTGCTGTCTCAACCGTAATGCCGTGCTCTCCGAGCATAATGATGTTATCCATAATTGTTTCTTCACAATCACCGACCATATCACTCATAAGAGTAACAACCACATCAACATCTTCCACCTCTGCCATACCGACAAAGGCAAACTTCATAGGAAATGTCATTCCCTCCGGTCTTGCGTTCTCTGAAATGACTGCAACCACCTCATATCCATTCACAGTGCAATACTCCTCAAGAACCTGCATTACCATCTGATCCGCTGCCTCATTTCCTGTTGCTCCAAAATATATAACTGCTTTATTCATTTTAAAATCTCCATTCCTGTTTTTATTTTGATTTGATATCCTGTGCACACTTTATCTCCTCACATAAACTGACCTGCCAATGCTCTCTGCACTTATAAGCCCCGTTGTTGTCTGCTGGTTACTGCAAATCAGTTTGTGTGGGAAGATAAAATACTATCTTCCCGGTTTCTTAACCATCCCCGTATCGGGTAACATATCCTTTGCCAGCCACAAACACTTCGTAGTTTCCTGCCCATCTGGACTTACGAAAGTAGCCACTCTCTGAAAATGCGTTTTGCTGAAATTCAGGTGCACTTATTATCTCATTACCTCCGGCTGCTAACCCGGTAGGCACAACCCTCTGCTCTTATCCTTAAAGGCTCCTGCTGTTACGTTTCTCATAATCGGCTACAGCTCTGAGGATAGTCATCGCACGAAATGGGATTCTGCCACCCTGTCATAGACAAGGCGATATAAGCTCGTGGGATATGCGTGTCCTATTCTGTTTTCAATATTCAACGGTTCTTTTCTCAGAACCTGAACAAAGTATAACTGACACCACGCATCTTCTACAGTAACCGACACTCTTTTGAACTAAGAGTAACACTCCCACCTGTTCCAAATCCTTATAAAAAAAGCCGGACTGCATTATCAAAAATGCAATCCGACTTTTTTATTCTGTCAGAAGTTTCATATTGTCAACGGCATTTAATACCATATTCCGGATAAACTGTACTTCCTTCTCCTTCAGACCAACCAGCAGATCATCGACTTCTGAAAACAACATATCATCCGTCTTTAAATACACTTTCATTGATGTCTGAGGAAATGCCTCATTTCCGTTAACAGATGTTTTGCTATTGTTTTGTCGCTTTCCAAATAATTCAGATACACTCTGCACTCCCGAACCAATACGCATTTAACCACCTCCATTCGCATTATAATATGTTATTTATATGAATTAACATATATTAGTTTGCACTAAACGTGAATACCGTTGAAAAGGAACGTGTAGTATTAGTGTTGGCTGAAACCATACATCTTCCAAATGCACCTCTGGCACTGCTTTTAAAGTTACATTTCTAAAAATTCCAAAAAATCGGAAAAAGTCCTGATCCTCCAAAAATGCTGCCGTACTCATTTTGTGAACCTGAACTGCCAGCACATTTCCTTTTTCTCTGATAAATGGTGTCAGATCAAATTCTGACGGTGTAAAACTATCCTCCGCATATCCTACAAACTGACCATTCAGCCACAGATACATCGCTTCTTCCACACCTTCAAAACAGATACGGATTTTCTTTTCACGCATTTGCTCACTCAAATCAAATCGTTTGATATAAGATCCGACAGGATTATACTCTGCCTCGGAAAACATTCCTGCCTCGTCCCCGGTACTCTCCATACTATACGCACCCCTGTGATATTCTTTTCCCTCCCACGGATACATCGTATTGATATAGCGTATTTTGTCATAGCCTGCCAGTTCGATATGCCCCGGAACCATAATCTTATCAAATGAAGATGCATCAAAATTTTCCTCATAGAAATTTTCCGGTCTGTCCATTACATTTTTGCTAAAAGCAAACTCCCATTGTCCATTTAATGACTGCATCAAAGGATTTTCTGATTTTTCCATATCTGCATAATCCATATAGTAACAATGGTCGCTGTGTGCGTCCAACTGGTTTACACGGAACACTTCCGGATTGTCTAACCATTTCATATCAGCGTTCATAATAATTCTCCTTTTTTTCTTATTTTCTATATAGCCCCTAAAGTCAAACTCCAGGGGCTATTTTCATTACTGATTCTGCATATTTTCTTTTAATTTCATATTTGCACTCTCTACATTAAGGAATGAAAGAATGACTGTAATAATAATGTCAAATATAAACGGAAGCCACAGATACATAAAATACATCATATTGATACAGCTATCCGGCTGAACCGCATTATCAAGGTTAATATATCCACTTATGTCAAGCAGCCAGCCTGAAAGTGCAACACCAATACCTCCACCGAGCTTTACACCTAATGAAGTACAGGAGAACATGGAACCGTCAATCCGCTTTCCACTCTTTAAATAAGTATGTTCTGAACACTGTGCAATTACTGCACTCATGTCTCCCTGCCACGGTCCTTCTCCGAGGGATGTAAGAACTGTAAATAACAGCATCAGCGGAACACTTCCCAGATAACCTGCCACTGCAACCATCAAACGGCATACTGTAGCAAGCATATAACTATACTTGTTTAACTTATACATTCCTTTCATTTTTGAAACCAGTGCAGGTGTAACGGCAAGTGCAATGATCAAAGGAATATTATTCGCCCATGAAAATACACCGAACAAATTCTTATTCAGCAATACATATGTCATAAAAAAGATTCCTACATTCACCATAGAAGCACGAAGCTGCTGAAGAATATAGATCACACAAATCATTGAAAAATATTTATTACTAAAGAGAAGTTTTATTGTCTGCTTAAAAGAAAGTTTGTCATCTTCCTCTCCTGCCACACTGTCATCTTTTAATTCTTCATCTGACAGCTCTTTTACCGAAAATACAGCAAGTGTATTGGTAATAATACCTATAATACAGTAAATAAATGCGATAGTTCTCCATGCGGCTGCACCGCCACCAAACATTTCTACTGCACCAACAGTAACAGACTGGATGACCAGATTCAATACTTTCCTCGATTCGCCCATCCGTCAAATCATAACTCATATCAAGAAAATCTAATATCTTTGCCTCTTGGACTGTCCCATCCAGAAGAATTATTTTTACTTTTCTGCTTATGTGCAAAATACTACATACAAAATCCAAATAATCTTTAGGAGTTATTCCTGTTTTTATAAATTCTTTGTGAACCGATTCTCTCCATTCGCTCGCTCCTTCACCTGAAAACGTGCTCCATACGCTTCGAACGACTGTAAGCACCTTAACTGCCCAATCAACATACTCTTTCCTATTCACATAATATATATGGGCATCATCAATCCCATCCTAGTTAGTAATTAGAATAGTATATACATTAGCGTCTTTTTCTGTTCACGTTTTTGGGTATTACCAAATGGAAATAATTTAGTCAAAAAGATTGTGGTTAGATATTTGGTATCAAAAAACGTGATACAAAACAGGTGTTTAAAGCGATTGCACATCAACAAGGTGTTTCCGCATCAGAAGTAAAAGAACGTATTCAATCAACCATCTGCATTTACCACAAGCACGACTGCCGCAGAACGATTGCGGCGATTTCCGACGCACTGCCGGATATGGACGCAGCTATGCGTCCGCTGGCAGAGCAGACGATCCATAAACTGCAAAACATAACCGACGCAGCATTTGAGGAAGCGCAGTTCACCAT